>ENA-UEPG01000104-UEPG01000104.1-human-gut-metagenome-genome-assembly--contig:-NODE-104-length-90455-cov-5.502158_pt1 | contig 90455 bp, 65 predicted proteins | sample MGYA00242893_ERZ507902 | MGnify/ENA primary metagenome ERZ507902 (study PRJEB26167, sample SAMN06115491) | human gut metagenome | host: Homo sapiens | place: China:Gansu | collected 2015-04-23 | study...
CCCAATTCAAAAGAATAATGTAAGTATAAAGACTCGGACAGAAGGAGATGGTGGATTGAATGAATGTGAACAGAGACAGTTATCAGATTATTCTTGGGCTAGAGCGAAATGCGATTTGGCTTTGGTAGGTTGCACATGTATGGTAGAAGTTCCTCTAGCTGCTTGTCTGTGTTATGCAGCTGCTCTCGCTAATTATGCAGATGACATAAGGCTCGCAGATCGTAGTTATGAAGATTGTATTAGAAATCTAAATAAATAGCATGAAGAAGCATTATATTTTATTTATTATAGTGTGTATCTTTTGTATACTAATATCTATAATAGATATTGTGTATCCATTGGATGCAATATGCATAAGAATAAAAGAAATGGTGTTTATATTATCACTATTTCTTGCTGCAGTAATAGATTTTAGGATAAATAAAAAACGTGAGTTTAAACACTATTTATTTTTAATAGTTAGTTTATTAGCTTTTATGCTAACACTGTATAGAGCTATTGTAATGATAATTTAAATATATTATAGTTGAGTTTACAGCCACTGTTAGAATACCAGTTCCATCAGTGGCTGTCTCATATTTATCATGAAAGTGTGTTATGACAAATGTTCTTTCATTATAGTCTCATTCATTGAATTTTCCGCTGAAACTGCCGCCTGAAGGACTGGGAGATGCTTTCAAGCGGATTACATCACTTCCTCGCACACCCGCATTTCGGGGGCTTTGGCATACTTCAGCTCCACGGTGTAACTGTGCGTCATGTCGGAGTATCTTCAGCATTGGACAGAGGAAGATGTCGATGTATCCGCTTGCGTATCCTGTTCGGAGATGGGGCGATAGAAGCGGTTCTGAACAGTCATGGTCAGGTGAAAGCGTGAACGAAGAATTCGCCCTTTTGCTTGTCGCGCTGTGAGGCATAACGTTTCAGGCAGTCGGCGTGGTTTATTGGGTGGGGGGATGTGTAGTTTAATTATATGGAATGGTGATAGTCCTTGAAACAATAGCGTACTGCTACAGGATGAGAGACTTTGTCCGAGGAAATCACCCAGGAAGAGTGCTGTAACTTTTTAATTGTACCGAATTCGGTACAATTAAAATTAGGATTATATAGCATTTCCTATTCACCTATATATTCAAGTCTACTTTTCAGACTCCCGATTACGAATATATTCCAGTAAAATGTAGTGTGCGGGGCGCGACATTGTACCATGGTCGAATCCGTCCAGTTCGTAGAGATAAGCTGCCGGATGGCCTGTTAGCTTAAGCATACGCCACATATAAGCATTTTCTTCGTAGCGGCCCAACATTTCACGTTCATGATCACCACAAATCAACAGAATAGGCGGACAATCTTTGCGGACGTAGTATAAAGGAGCAGCCTCATCAATCAATGGCTGAAGATCGGATATGCTTCTGTCTCTACGGTTTTGGAAGTGTGTGATCATCTGTCCACTGAATGGTATGAGCGCTGCAAACTTATCAACATCTACATCATATTTAGCCAGACGTCGTTTGTCTAACCCTATCATGGAGACCAAGTAACCGCCAGCGGAATGTCCGGCTAAGTAAATTTTGTTGGGGTCTCCTCCATAACGTTCGATATTCTTCATTACCCAGGCAGCTGCTGCGGCAGCATCATCCACGCAATCATCAGTAGTGATACTGGCGTTTATGGCTTTCGGGTCCTTGTTGCCTGCGCAGAGACGGTAGCTTACCCCGACAATACAGAGACCTTGCCCTTGCAGCTCTCTCGGGAGCTCACGGTCACCTACCGTCAGTTCACCACCGTGATACCATACTACAGTCGTAAAGTTTGTCTTATTTGCCGGATAGTAAACATCTAACAAACATTTTTTCTGTACATACTCATTCTTGCTATCGGGACGATAACTGATAGCCTTATCCGTTCTGTATTCTTGTGCCAGAAGTGGGGATGTGTCAAAACTAAGGCACATCCCCTTCTTTTTTGGCAAAAATAGTCGTTCCTCTTTTTTTGTCTATGCGACTATTTTTTCAGTAATTAGGTAATAAGGCTTAATATTCGTGGAAAAAACGGAGCATCCCCACCCAATAAATCGGTCTCTATATCCATCCCCGACATGCTAAAAACAGTCCTAAAAACGGATTATTCCCGTTCAATATTTGTTTCTAACCAGCTGGAAACAAACACAGAACGGATCATTTCCGTTCACCTGGTTTCCGAAACCGGAAAACGGAGCATGTCCGTTCACATTTGTCTTCGTTACTTTGCATTACATAGCGCGTGACATGAATAATTAGTTATAGATTTGTGACATTATAGTACGTTTCCAGTCTTGTTAGATCTTTAGCGTTACTTAACACCACCAAGCAGTGCAAACTGATGAACAGTTCCAATATCAATCGCCTAAGATGTCTTACCTGCCATAACAGCTTTGCAAATTACGGACTGAAAGTATACTTTTTTCTAGAAAAGAAAAATGTATTGCAACAATTAATGCTTAAGGCATTCGTTATAACATCAAGGAACAGATATGATTACTCTATTTTAGTGCGCATGTATTGTGCAGGAGTCATTCCTGAAATCTTTACAAAAGCTCGATAGAATGTGCTACGGCTATTGAAATTAGCCTCTTCGGCAATCGCGTCAACAGAAAGATAAGGTTTTTCTTTCATCAGTTTAATGGAATACTCTATTTTCAGACCATTCAGATAATCGTTGAAATTGTCAGAGCCCGCATATCTCCGCAACAGGGGGCTGAGATCATTCTTGTTGATATCGGTGACACGTATCAAGTCGTCACGCCCGAATCCGGGTTTCAAAAAAAGCTTTTGTTCGATAAGTTGGCTTTCCATCTTCATGAACTTAGCATAATTTTCATCACTATTTGTCCCCGGAGCTGCCACATCTGTTTTTGTAGCGGCTGTTAATGTCTCTTCCTCAGGCAGGGATGAACCAGTTCTGATTTCTTTCGTTGTTTCATGAGTATTTCTTGTTTGTGTAAACACCTTACGCAATTCTTCACGTTGCGCCAACAGTTCATCTATCTGTTTGGCTGCGATACGGTTCCGCATCTTTGTTTTTTGCAAATTCACAAAAGTCGTCCAAAGGATGATAATGAGCAGAACCGTCAGGACACACGAGCCTGCCAACAGAAGCATACGCCGTTCGGACAAAGCGTGAGATTTGGCCAACTGCAACTCTTTTTCTTTCAGCTCGAATTTAGAAGCGTACTCTTGTGCCTTACTTTTGCTCTCGCGGGTATAAATGCTATCTTGCACCACCCAGCCACGTTGGGTGAAGACATCGGCTAAGTCAAAACGTTTCATTCCACGGCTGGCTCGCGCACGATAGTTGAGCAAAATCAGATATTCATAGCTTACGGTATCATTTGTAAAAGCAGAAATGCATGTATCGCTTAGAGCTGCCGCTTCCGCATATTGATTGATATTCAGCAAATAAGGTACACTATACTGTTTGCCGATAAGAGTTTTCGAAAAGCTGGTAGATTGGTATTTCCTGAATATTTCTGTTGCCTCTTCTTTCTTACCTTCATCGTGCAACAGCACAGCCATTTTGGCATAAAGGAAGCCATATTGCTGGTCAATATATCCTGGAGGAGGTCCGGGGAGCCCGCTCATACGCTGTATGACGGTTTCACGGCGGTAACCTATTTCAATTGCTTCCGCCATCCGGTTCCGATTGATATAGAAGGACATGTATTCACCATAAATAGTCGAGAGACGAGACATTTCACGCACATCATCTGTTCCTTCCAGCAGCTTCACCGCCCGCTGAAAATACTCCTGTGCCATTTCGTCGTTTGTCATGCCTATGCAGACGCGCGCCATTACGGAGTACATATCTGATTCTTCTTTTTTACATGCCAGATTGCGTGCCAGATCAATACCTTCATGGCACACACCGATGCTTTCCTCATATCTGTTCTGTCTTTCCAAGATATTTGCCAGCATCGTTATAGATGAAAGTTTACGCTCCGGTACCAAACGTATTGAGTCGTTCTGCAACGCACGGCGCACACAGATTTCCTTGGCAGTCAGGTCGTGCTTGATTTCATAACACATCGCTCGCAATAGATCAATCCGAAAGGGAATGATACCGGAAGCCGGACTTTTTTCCGCTTCGTCCAACAGTCGTAAAGCGCTATCCGGATAGTTTACATAAATAGAACGGATCGTACGTTCGGTCAGCAGGCTATCGGGAACCGTGGCACTCGTACGAAAAGAATTAACCACCCAAAGGAGGAAGAATGCCAAGAAACAACTCAATTTCATTTTTATTATATTTAAAACATTGGCAAATGTAATAAACCGTCTTGATTAAGCCAAAAGATCATCTCTTCAACCTTGTAGTTTTCGCTATGTTTTCCAGTTTACACCCACATTGAGTAGGCATCATAACAAATTATATATCAACGTGTATAGACAATTTGAGATATACTAGGACAATTTGCGACATACACTCTCGAACAGTTCACTTATTTTTGCCCAGGTTAAAAAAACATCCCGAGTCATTATGAAACGAAGTAAATTACCATTCTTTTCTATAAACACAGATATTGTGTTCATTATTCAAATAGTCACGACGATAATCTCATTGGTAATTGTGGTGGTGTCTATTATTTTTTTAGTGATCGGATAATGTGCGGGAATGATACGAGAACAATAAAACAACAAGAAGTAAAACAAATATTAATCAAAAAAAGGATCAAAATGAGAATACATAATTTATGGAAAAATGTGTCTGCCTTGCTGGTGGCAGGTTGTATCTGTTGTACCATGCCGTCGTGCAACAACGACGAAGCACCGGCAACCATGCAGGTACAGCACTGAGTTCATTAGCTAATAAACGGAATGAAGCAGGCGAGGCAACCTTGAAATAACCGTTTGATATTAAGTAATAAGAATAAAAGATAGATTTCATCATGGCAAAAAACAAGACAAGAATTGCAGATGCGACACGATGTCTGATGTGTTATCAGCCTATTTGTGACATAGCTTGTCAGAAAAAGGTTTTCCCGGCCGGAATTATACATGCTTTACATTTGAAGAATGAGGCTGGAGCATACTTGCGGTCAGCAGAAAATGTTTCCTGCCTTCATTGTGATGATGCAAAGTGTGAAAAAGCCTGCGCACGCGGACGGGTAGATTCTCCAATCCGAATACAGGAAATTTGCAGATATGTATCCCAAATGAAAAACATATCACGAGAGAGCACACAAGCAGAGTTGTCGGTCAACTTTTGTGGCATCAGATGTGAAAATCCGTTTTTCCTTGCTTCATCGCCAGTGGCTTCGTCGTTCGAGATGTGTTGCCATGCTTTTGATGCCGGATGGGCAGGAGTATCATATAAGACAATCAGTTTCTATCAGAGCCGGGAAGTTTCTCCCCGCTTTGATGCGCTTCCCGGAGAACATCCCTTTTCATTCTGCGGATTCAAAAATCTGGAGCAGTTATCGCCTCACTCTGCCGAAGAGAATTTCGAGATTATCCGCCGTTTAAAGGAACATTACCCGGAAAAGGTCATTATCGCTTCCATTATGGGTAGAAATTGCGACGAATGGACTGTCCTTGCACGCATGGCAGAAGAAGCCGGTGCAGACTTGATAGAATGCAATTTCTCTTGTCCTCAGATGGCTAAGCAGGGGTTGGGAAGCGACATCGGACAAGATCAGGATCTTATTGCGCTCTATACCCGGGCTACACGCAAAGGAAGCCGTTTACCTATCATAGCCAAGATGACACCCAACATAGGCAATATGGAACTTCCGGCAATGACTGCGATTGCCAATGGAGCAAACTCTTTGGCCGCTATCAATACGGTGAAGAGCATTACGCGCATCAATACTGAAAATTTTTCTTCCTATCCTGATATAGGCGGACAATCAGCTGTTGGAGGTTACTCCGGGCAGGCGGTGAAACCGATAGCCCTCCGTTTCATTCGTGACCTGGCCTCCTATCCACCGCTCAAAGGTATCCCTCTGTTTGGTATTGGAGGAATAACAACCTGGCAAGATGCTTTGGATTTCATTTTGCTGGGGTGTACGGCATTGCAGGTGTGCACATCAGTGATGGAATACGGTTATCGCATCATCGATCATTTGAAGGAAGGGCTTTCTATTTATATGAAACAGCACGACATCGCTTCGCTTGACGAGTTGCGCGGATTGGCTTTGCCCAACTTAGTTCAGCCGGAACAGTTAGACAGAGAACGCAAACTTCATTGCGAGATCGACAGCCGACGGTGCATACATTGCGGGCGTTGTTACATCTCGTGCCTTGACGGCGGACATCAAGCCATCGGATGGGAAAAACGTACTCCGATGATTGACAAATCGCTTTGCGTGGGTTGCGGGCTTTGTACGTTAGTCTGTCCGACCGAGGCCATTTCATTAGTAAACAGTTTATAAACAACGATTAACGCTCATTGTCCCAATAGTTGTTCCGGTCATTTCATTGGTAGTTGAGCCATGTGCATGGAAAAGCATGAAGATAATAGCACAAAGAAATAATATCATACTAACTAAAATAAGAATCAGAATGAGAATATGTAATTTATGGAGAAATGTGTCTGTCTTGCTGGTGGCAGGTTGTATCTGTTGCGTCATGCCGTCGTGCAGCGATGATGATGCACCGGCAGTCATTGAAGCCGCACAGCCGTGTGCATCCGCTTACGAACTGAATGAAGTGGGTGATGTCGCCTTGGAATTTGAAGTAATCCCCGAAAACGCCCAAGTGAACGAGGTAAAAATCATAGGAGAAAACAGAGCGTTCGAGGCGCAAGGCTTCACATCCAAAGGAGGAGGCAAATGGCTGTTGAATGCCAGGGTAACCGACTTCACGCAGATCAAGCAGGAGAATACAGTCATTCTATCCGTTAGACAGACCGGCGGAGCTGCCAGTGAAGTTGAGCTTGTCGTAACCGACCCGTACACTATAGAAAACAAGTTCACCCTTGCCAATCCCAAAGGATTCAACTACTACAGTGCTGATAAGGAAAACCTGTATGAAACCGGTCTGCCGGTAGTCATCGCAGCAGAGAAACAGGAAGACCTTGCCTTGATCGACAGCAAAAACATCAAGGTGGTTGACGGAGCAGTGTCCCATAAAGTGGGAGCCGTCCACTTCAATATAATTCCCATGACGGAAGAAACCGGCTTTACGCTGAATGTGAACCCCGAGAAGCTGGAAGAGGTACAGGAAGCCATCCCGACATACAGTACGTTAGACTTCAACGTGCAGCTGACCTCCAAGAACAGCCGAGTAGCCAGCCTGCCACTGACAGTTACCGCCTGTGCACCGCAGGCAACCGTGGAAGATGATGCGCTGACCTTGTCGCGATCCGAGTTGGGCAACCCTGACTTTGAAAAAGGCTTCGACATTGATGTAACCCATAAACTCAGACAAATGGGCATATTGGAAAAGAGTGGATTCAAAGTAAAAAGTCTTGGTCTGTTAGACGAAAACGGGAAATCGGTGGACGATGGGCCTTTCATCGAGACACAGCTCGAAATCATGGATGCCGAAGGCAACACCAAATGCAGCGTGAGCCTGACAGGAGATGCCCGATACAACTATGCCCTGGGCACCTACTACTACGTACTGCGTTGCCGCCAGCCGTGGGAATACAATGGCAAGACATACAATCCTTCTTGTGCCAATCTGAAATTCAAAATCGTAATCAAATAAACAGACAGCCAGGCGATGAAACAGTTTTTTGATAAGGATTTTTGGAAGAACACGGTCGGGTGTACCGTAGGCACCTTGATCGGTATCCTGCTGACTTTTGGTACGAGTTCCTATTTGGAAAACCGGAACAAAACCGAAATGGCACGGAAAACCGTGATGCTTACTTTGCACAACCTGGATGCATCCACCCGAAATATGCAGACGCTTTTGGATGAATTGCAACAGTACGATACGCTTTTCACACGGGCCGCTTCCCTTATGCCCGACCGGCTCGGCCAGATGGGGAGTGACTCGCTGCAAATGTTCGTCAATGCATTCGGCTCACGCCGGTTGCTGATGACGGACCATACCACAAGCAGCATTTTCTCCAACAGTTTCGAAGTGTGGCAATGTCTGGACGACGAAAAGGTAATCGGACGGATAGGCAACTGCTATAGTGTCCTGGATGTATGCCGCGAAGAGTACCTCAGGATGGAAGAACTGCGCCAAAAGGCCTATCAAGCCTATTGGTACGAATGTCCGCCCATGAATTACCCCGATGCCGAAAAGGCTGCAAAGGCACTCCTCGAACGGTACGACGTGCGTTATGTATTGTCCATACATTCCAACGTCATCCAAATGCTGAAACATACGCACGGTATTGTCTGCCAGCTGAATGAACGTAACAAACAGGTGCTTCACATCACACAGGAAGAATTGGATGAAGTAGGGAAACTCTTGGAGCAAAACTCCTACAACATCAAATCGGACGATATGCAGACACCGGAAAACAATTTGAATGAAAACGAAGTAAATGAATAGAATTAATGCTTATGAAACGAATGATTTATACCACCAAATTTATATCGGTTCTTGTCTTCGTCGCCCTCATGCTGGCCGCTTGCAACAAAGACGAGTGGAAAGACGACGTGGATGCGCTCAAGCAACCGATGCCCACGGGTATCGTCATCATGGACGCCGTGTCAGTCACGGCGGTGAAAGGAACCTCATTTCAGCTGCGTTTCCGGGTGAACCCTTCAGGCGTGGCAGTTACGGAAGGTAATCTTGAACTCGACTTGCAGAACAGCGACACCTACCTGCTCGTACCACCTACTCGAAGTGCCTTCTCTGCCCAGTCGCGGGCCTCTTACGTCACCCCGTCCGACTGTTATAAAATCACCGGAGTGGAACCCGACCGCAACGGTAGCGGCGAGATTCTCGACGGCCAGTGGGTTGTGACCATCAAGACCCAGGGTGAAGGGAATTTCCGCAACGTTTCGGACCTCTACCTCGTCATGAACTATACCGATGCAGCGGGCGTGGCTCATAAAGTCAGCTCGCCGGTTTTGCCCGTGCAGATTGTCCCCACGGCGGACGAAGGGGTGGAGTTTCGCTACTCGCTGGTGCAGACCCTACGAACCGCGCATGGGGAGCTTAATCCCTACATACTCTACACGGACGTAAACACTTATCGTAATGCCTCGGGCGGGGAGTGGGTCTACGATATCAGCTTCATCACGAAGGCTGAGTCTCAGGGCGAGGCGATGACCCTCGATTGGCTCACCCTGCACGAGAAACAATACGTGTCGCTGATTCCCAAGGAAGGCCATGAGTTGTGGACCTCGCTCGAAGAGGGCAAAGAGAAGAAGGTGAGCACTGCGTCACAAGTGGCGATCACCGACTTCGGCGGCACGCAGAAGATTATCGACCTGCCCATCACCTACTGTCCGCGCACGGTTATTATTCGCCGAGACATGCCGATTGCAGAGCTGAACGCCAACCGCGATGACATCGATTACGTCATCGACCTGAGTGCCGAAGCTGCCGAATACGGGCTGACGGCGGACATGGCTTCGCATCTGACGCGCAGGCCGACAAGCATCGACTTCCACGGTGTTTTCATCGACAACTTTGGGATAGACGAGATCAACACGGTGGGCGAGGACAACACGTTCGTCCTCCAGGCGAGTCCCTTCATTCCAGACGAACTGACAGCCGGTTTCATAACGGCTGACGCTGATACCGCCATTGCGAACTATATCCTGCATAGCTTTCCGCAGTATGGCAATCCCTTGGACAAGGACACGTTCCAGTTCCTGCTCGACATGGAGATCCGTATCCTGATCAACGGTGTGGAATAGACCGAAAGAAAGGATGACTATATGAAATGAAATACTCACAAAAAGCATTGAAAACTTATAAAATGTACAGATATCTCAAAAAGCAAACAATAATGTTTATGAAACGAATGACTTATACTACCAAATTTATGTCGGCTTTCGCCATCGTTACCCTACTGGCGTTGCTGACTGCCTGCCGCGACGAGGCAGACGACGTGATACAGCCCGGCGTACTTACTGCCGACAAGTCCCTGACCGAACAGTTTGATGCAATCTGGCACGGAATCAACCAGAACTACGTGTTTTGGGAGGCAGACCCGACCGATTGGGATGCCGTCTACAGCCAATACCGTCCGCGCTTCGTGGAGCTGGACAAGCAGGAAGCGGTTCCTACCGCCGACTTGCAGAAACTGTATGAAGAGATATGCGGTTCGTTTATTGACCATCACATGTTAGTCCAGTTGAGGAATGTGAAGGCAGGTCCGGAAGAAACGGAGCAGCTCTTCTATGTCCAACCCGGCGCAATGGAGGTGAAGAAACGGGAAGACTACCAGGAGTATATCCCCCGCGAAGGCTTCCAGGTATATCGTGACAAACTGAAGAAGGAGGGACGCATCACGCACGACCGGGAGTTCGTCGATAATAACCCCAATCCCGACTTGGACCACATGTTCACCTACGTTATTGACAATGACATCCTCTACCTAAGATTCAGCAACTTCAGCATCATTGCCCAGTTGGGGAACCATAATAAATCGGGCGAAGAGGTGGCGCAGGCTGCCGCCGCGGTCTATCGCGAATACGCCAACCAACTCTTGTTCAACCCGAACATCAAGGGAGTCATCATTGACGTTCGCAGCAACGGGGGAGGTTATTTGTGGGACATGTTCACCGTATTGGGACCGCTGTTGAAAGAAGACATACACGTGTTCGACACAAGAACCAAGATGGGAGTGGGACGGCTGGACTACGGCGAATGGGTTCCTTTCCGGGCGCAAGTCATCACGCAACGGAAATTAGGCGAACTGCTCGAAATGGAGGAACCACTGCCCGAAACCGACTGTATCGGTGACCGCCAAGTGGTAGTGCTGACAGACAGTTGGTCAGTGAGCATGTCGGAAATGACAGCAGAGCCGGTCAAGAAATTGCCCTATGCCACGGTGATAGGCACACGCACGTTCGGAGGGCATGGTCCCTTGACTTCTGAAACACACTTCTCCTTCTCCGGGCAGTTTGGCGACCCGGATTGTGCAAGTGTAAGCTATTATGTTTATACCAGTACATCGATGTCACGTACATCCGAAGGCGAAATACTGGAAGGCAAAGGGATAACACCTGACATCACGGTACCACTGGATGTGGAACAATTTACCGGCCAGCACATAGACAACCAACTGGAATACGCCATCGACTTCCTGCATGGCAAAAAATGAGACAATAACAAGATTAAGACATAAAAATAAACAAGAAAAAAGATATGAAACAAAATAAATGGATAGTAACCAGCCTGCTGCTTCTGGCAGGATGCCTGTTGCCCGACCGGGCAGCAGCGCAGTGGAAAGTGGGAGTGAGCGCCGGTTATGCTTACAACCAGTACAGCATTGATACCCAATATGCATACGACTTCAACTTCGACGGGCGCGGTGGAGTGACCGTTGGTATTCCCGTGGAATACGGCATCCTGGACTGGCTGGCGGTACGTGCCGACTTTGTATATCTGCAAAAGGGCTACTCAATGCAACGTGCCTATGACCAAGGCTTCCGCGACCGCCGCGACCACTACCTCTCGTTGCCCGTAATGGCACGCTTCTCTTTCGGCGGTGAAAAGTTACGCGGCTTCCTCCATGCCGGCGGCTACATGGGTTATTGGGCGGATAGCCGGGTGAAAGGTGCAGAAAGAACCTACGATAGTCTGATAGATGATTTCTTAGCCGAAAAAGAGTCGTTTGTCTTTGCACCTTACGACCGCCGGTATGAATTCATCTCCAAACGCGACAACCGTTTCGATGCCGGACTGGTGGGCGGCGTGGGCGTGTGCTACCGTATCCACCCCCATATCGAGCTGGAAGCGGAAGGCCGTTGCTACTATGCACTGACCTCCACGACCAAGGATTATATGAAACATACCAAACAACCGCAATACAACACCACCTTCACAATACAGGCTGGGGTAAAGTATTGTTTTTGACAAACATATTCTTTAATCACTCAAATTCTCATTCACAATGAAGAAAACAACTACATTCACCTTCGCACATCTCCTGCTGTGGTTAGTGTGCGCCACCCTGCCGCTCGGCTTCACCGCCTGCAGCGACGATGAAGACCCCACCACCGAACAGAGCGCCGAACCGGAACCGGAGCCGGAACCTGACGCCGACTACACCGTCATGCTCTACGGATGCGGCGGCGGAAACTTGGATGATGCCCTCATCTACAACCTCTCGCAAGTGGAAGGCTACGGCTATTCGGACAAGGTGCAGTTCACCGGACTGGTGAAATTCTCAGTCCCCTATCAAACGGGCGATGATGCTCAGTTCCAAGGCACGCGGCTCTACAGCCTCACGCCCACAGGTATGGAAAACGAGCGCATAGCCGATGCCGACTACCGTCTGGACAATCCCGACCACCTGGCCTCGTTCATCAGCGACGCGGCAGAGCGGATGCCCGCCAAGCGGTATGTCCTCGTGCTGTGGAACCACGGCTCGGAGTTCACGCCTGTCTATGATCAGCCCAGCAACTGGCCCGGCAGCAGCACACGCGGCGTGGTGTTCGACGACAACGTTAAGGAAGCTGGCGTGGACAGCCATCTCTCCATCTTCGAGCTGGAAGAAGGGCTGAAGCGGTCGGGGGTGCACTTCGACCTCATCTATATGGACGTGTGCCTGATGAACATGATGGAGAACATCTGCCAGATAGCCGACTACACGGACTACATCCTCAGCGCCTCGCACATCACCCCCGGCTACGGCGGTCATTACGGCCGGCTGATGGACAAACTGGAGCAACACAGCGAAGTGCTGCCCGCCATGCAGGAATATGTTCCGCTGACGGTGGAGTTGTGGAAAAGTCTGGATACCAACAACTCGTACGACCTGTCGCTGACCGACACCCGCATGTTGCAACCCGTGCTCGACGAGATGCGCCTCTTCACCGACGCGCTCATCGAAGAACGCAACAGCTGCCAGAATGACGCCGAGTCCTTGGAGCTGTTCGATTATTACCAACTCTATTCCATCTACCAATTCGACCAGTATCCCGGCAGTTACTCCATCGACCTCGACTATTATGCCAACCACATCGCCAACTACTGCATGAACGGGACGCTTTCCACCCAAGCCTACCTGTTGTCCAACGCTTTGCAGAAAATGCAGCCCGTGCGTGCAAGCCACCATAACGAAGGCATCATACCCGAATTTACCGTAGGCATCACTTGGATGCCCGCCGAATACTACAACAGGAACGACTTCGTGATAGAGGACGCAAACGGACAACAGTATGAATATGCCGACTATGCCGTCCTCTACCCGATGCTGAAGTTCCACCGGCAAACAGGATGGGGCAATTTCCTTAGCATCAACGAGTTCCAGCCGAAATCAGAGAATCCATAAAAGAATTCAAGTATGGCAGAAGACATCAAGTACCAGATTAACGGCCTGCCGGCCGACAACATCGTGAACATCATCGGAAGTGATGCCGGAAGAAGAAGCGGCAAAGGCGCTTGGCATGTGGATGAAGAAAGACGATAAAATAGAATCTTAAATAATACATTGTTTACATTAAAAGAATGAACAACATGAACAAATACCTGAATTATCTCGTCGCCTACCTCCTTTCATTGGCGGCCTTGTCATCCTGCAGCGATGACAACGAACCGACACCCGTTCCCGTGCCAGACCCCACACCGAGCGGCTATTGCCTCATGTTCTACATGTCGGGCGGCGACCCCGAACACGACATTCTCCTGATGGAAAGCGCACGCCAGGCTGCCGAGGCCACGGGCGATGATGTGGCGGTTACCATCCTGATGAAAACCTCCGGCGAAGGAGAAGGCGAAGCACACAACGGCACGCGCCGCTACACCGCACAGGACGGGGTGCTGACACAAGATACCGAATTCGGCTCCGTCGATGACTTCGCCGTCACCGATCCCGCCCGCCTTTCCGAGTTTATCCGCTGGTCGGCAGAGCAATACCAAGGTCGCCGTTATCTGCTTGTCATTGGCGGCCATGGCGGAGGATTCCTTCCCTCAATCGATTTGCCGGAAGAAGAAACAGGCACTGACGGGCCACAGAGCCGGGCTACATTGTTGGACAAAGGAAAAGTTATGACTTCTTCCCAGCTTGGCGATGCCATCCGCCAATCCGGCATCAACCTCGATGCCCTCATCCTCCATTCATGCCAGCAGGGCAGTATAGAGATGCTTGCCGACTGGGAGGGTACAGCCGATTATCTTTTGGGTTCGCCTTTTTCCATCCCGGATTATGCCTACGATTATATTTCGCTTGTCAATGATCTGCGTCAGGAACGTGGTGTGGAAGAAACCCTTCAGCGGACTGTAGACCGTACCATCAATTTGTGGCAAGAATTTCATGATGAAGAACTGTCCGGCATGGTTGTGGAAGTGACCCGGTTACGTGACCTGACAGCACTGTGGGACGTTCTTCGCGAGACCATCGATTGTATGCACAACACGATGGATGTGGTGAATGTCACCACCGACCTGCCGGCTGTATATGGTGAGACCTACGGACAAGGTTACCTTCGTGCTCTTTTTTCCAAATATGAAGTTGACTATGACGATTTTTTTCAGGAGTTGCGTGTCACCCGTGCCGTGGATATTGTGAACTTCATTCATTCGGCGGCAATACAAAGTGGCAATATGCGGCTTGCTTCTTATGTAAACCGTCTTGATGAGGTCTTGAAAAATATTGTGGTTGCTCACCGGCAGACGGATGGCAAGCATGATTATATCTACAATGTCTATACCAACCTTAGTTTCTACTCGTTTAGTCAAGAAGAACGGGAATCTTATCATAAATGCCGGTTTGATCAGTTGACCGGGTGGGGCAATTTCTATGAAGGCCTCGTTGATTATGTGTTTAAATTGCACGATAGCGGATTGGTTCTGACACCGATGGCCGAGCACTTGATTGGTAAGTGGGAATATGTTTCAAGATATGTAAGAGAGGCTGACGGCGGTTGGGAAGAGAGGGACACGCCGGGAGAAGGATACTTGTCTTTGTCTTTCCGCTCCAATGGTGAAGTTGTGCTGAAAACGACAGTCGAAGGCGTTTCTGTAATGGATTTAACCAATTGGGGGGACTCGGACGATGAAACGTATACCATTAATATAAACAATACAAGTTTTAAGATTTTAAAACTCACTGAAAATGAACTTGAGTTAGGCCTTGGAGCAAGCGGAGGCTATTGTATATCTAAAATACTTTTCCATCGCACGGATGACAATCACAAGGGTCTTGCTGAACGAATGGTCGGGAAGTGGACTATGACCAAAGGCTACGAAAAGAAAGATGGCGAATGGGTGGAAATGACAGAAAACATGCCCGAGCAAAGTTGGGTTGAGTATAGAGAAAACGGCCGCCTCTACATGTACACTCTCTATCCTGGCCAAGAGCCGATATATGAAGATTTTGAGTGGGGGATTTATGAAGATACAGGGTTCGTACTCTCTGCCGTAAATCACCAAATCACATTGGAAGACAACGACAATACCTTGATTATGTCCTGTCATGATACCTTAGACTCGTCAGGAGAGATAAATCCTGACCATAAGTACATATTTGTAAGAAACTGAGTTTACGAAACGACATAATTTATGAATCTCAAATTTCAAGAAACAATGAAGAAATATCTCAACCATATACTGGCGCTGTTTATTGCGCTAACGGCTCTGTCATCCTGCAGCGATGACAACGAACCTTCTCCGGTTCCGGAACCGGATCCCACGCCGAGTGGCTACTGTCTCATGTTCTACATGTCGGGCGGCGACAAAAAACATGACATTCTTTTAATGGAGAGTGCCCGGCAAGCGGCAGCAGTATCGGATGACAACGTTGCCGTTACGGTACTGCATAAAAATTCCGGTGAAGGAAAAGACGAAGCGCACAACGGCACGCACCGTTACACCGCGCAAAATGGCGTTTTGACCGAAGACCCGACATTCGATTCCGGTGAGGATTTTCCCATTACCGACCCCAAGGAACTGACGGATTTCATCCGCTGGTCGGCGGAGCAATACCCAAACCGCCACTATCTGCTTGTAATTGGCGGACACGGTAAAGCGTTTGTCCCATATGAAGATGAGGATGCTTCCGCACCTAAAACGCGGGCTACCCTCTATGATGACCACAATTATATGTCGTCAGCACAATTGGGAAATGCAATCCGCCAATCGGGTCAGAATCTTGACGCTCTTATATTCAACTCTTGTCAGCAAGGAAATATTGAAATGCTCGCGGAATGGGAAGGAACTGCTGATTATCTGTTAAGTTCTCCGTTCAGTATTCCCGACTTTGGTTATGACTATGCCTCTCTTATCGGAGATTTGCAACAGGGGCGGTCTGTTGAGGAGGCTCTTGCCCGCACCGCCCACCGCGCAATCAATCTTTGGCAGGAATTTCACAACCAAGAAAAATGCGGGATGGTGACACAAGTTTCCCGAATCCGTGACCTCACTTCCCTGTGGGAGACAATGCGGCAGATTATCGGCGCGATGAACAGCTCCATAGAAGATAGAAACTTCACTACAGATGCGCCAGCCGTGTATGGACAACCTTATGGACAAGGCTATGCAAGAGCGCTTGTCTCCAAATATGTCGGCGACGAGGATGATTTTTTTGAGTATCTGCGCCCATATTTCGCATTGGATATTGTGGGATTCTTTCATGCAGCATACGTGCAAAGCGGAAACATGAGTCTCGCTCCATACATAAATCGACTTGACGAGATTCTTGCCGACGTAATTGTTACACATCGACAGACCAACGGAAAGCATGATTTCATTTATCTTGTATTCAATGCCTTGTCAATTTATGATGAGGAGCTTGATGGGCAACTTTATCGTGAATGCCGGTTCGACAAGCTCACGGGTTGGCGTGATTTCTATGATAGCCTATCGGATTTTGTCTATAACTATGAGGAGGAATGTGAGATTCTTACTCCCATCTCCGAACACATCGTCGGGAGATGGGATTTAAAAGAAATGTTCCGTAAACGATTCAATGAATGGATACCCGTGGAAGATTTTTCAGGTGGTTCGGTCATGATTTTTCGTCCTAATAATGAAGTTGTCAAGGTAATTAAAGGTGGAGAATTTACACGATTGAGCATTATCCATTGGAGTATAACAGAAGGGAATAAAATTAAGCTTACTGATTTTGATGATTATGCTGAATCAGATATACTTCAACTTGCCGAAAATGATTTAGTCTTCATGGAAACAAATTCATATAGTAAAGTCAAGGTACATTTCCAAAGGGCAAATGATACAGACAGGACGCTCGCAGAAAGAATGGTGGGTAAGTGGTCGCTCTCCAAACGCTATGAGAAAGTAAATGGCGAATGGGTTGAAGTGGAGAATCTGCCCGTTGAGGCTTGGGCTGAATTTTTAGAATCAGGATTATTAAACAGTTATACCCGTTTGTTCAGCACCTCTGAAGGAATTAAAAGCGATAACATACCTTGGCGGGTTCATGAAGAAACTGGAACCGTCCTGTGCGTAAACCCTGCCGATCGAGTTCCGTCCTTTTTTAGGATTGCGTTGGAAGACAACGACAATACAATGATCATGAATCATTCGGAAAACTTCAACCCGGAGTTGGAGGAACAGACAACCACCGAGTATAAAGACATTCTGATTAGAAATTGAATTGGATTATATATTTTTTAATTCTAAAACCCAAAAACAGTGAAGAAATATCTCAATCATATACTTGCGTTGATAATTGCGCTGTCTGGATTGTCATCTTGTTCCGACAAAGACGAACCGTCACCTATACCAGAAGAGCCGGAGGTGAACGGATACTGTCTGATGATGTATATATCGGGCGGCGACAAGGAGCACGACCTTATTTTTGCTGAAAGTATACGCCAAGCAACCGATGCTACCGGTGATGATGTGTCGGCAACTGTGTTGTTCAAAGCTTCCGGTAAAGCAGAAGGCGAAGAACACAACGGCATACGCAGATACACCGCTCAGGACGGAGTCATGACAGAAGACGGGACATTCACCCCCGGCGATGACTTTGCCATCTATAGCCCCGGAGAACTGACGGAATTTATCCGCTGGTCGGCAGAGAAATATCCCAACCGCCATTACATTCTTGTTATCGGCGGTCATGGTAGCCACTTTTCTCCTTATAATGATTTGAAAGAGCAAGAAACTCCACCCTCAACCAGAGCCACTCTGTACGACAGCTACCATAGAATGACGTCCGCCCAGTTGGGGGACGCATTACGCCAATCAGGTCAGCATTTGGATGCCGTGATATTCAACTCCTGCGAGCAAGGAAATATCGAACTGCTTGCTGAATTGGAGGGAACGGCCGACCTAATGCTCGGCTCCCCCTTCGTCATACCCGACCTCGCCTACGATTACACCTCACTTGTCAACGACCTGAGACAAGGGCGCTCGGTGGAGGAGACCCTGACCCTGACCGCACACCGCGCCATGAATCTGTGGCAGGAGTTTCACAATCAGGAAGTTGTTGGTCTTGCGGTTGTGGTTAGCAGGATTGGAAATTTGACACCTTTATGGGAAGTTCTGCGTGAGACGATTGACAAGATGAGCAACTCAATGCAGGATGTCAATTATACCACAGACGCTCCGGCAAAATATGGCCAGACCTATGGAGAAGGTTATTTAAGAGCCTTGCATTCAAAGGTGAGTCATGATTTGGATGACTTCTTTCAGACGATGCGACCCTATTACAGTTTGGATCTTGTGGATTTCCTCCACGCCGCCTACGTCGAGAGCGGGAACATGCGTCTCGCGTCCTATATAAACCGTCTCGATGAAGTGCTTTCAGACATTGTGGTGACTCATCGACAAACCAACGGCAAACATGATTTTCTCTATACTGCCTACACCAATACATCCGACTACCAGGCTGATGTACGGGAGCAATATCGCAAATGCCGATTTGAACAGCTTACCGGATGGTGCGACTTCTATGAAAACCTCATGTCGTATGGACATGAGTTGTCTGACGGAAGGGGTCTTGTGCTGACGCCTATTGCCGAGCGCATCATTGGCGATTGGGAACTTATTGAATCATTCAGAAAGGAAGGAGGAAAATGGGTCTTAAACGACAATGATGACGATTATATCTTAAAATATTCATTGAGGCCTAATGGCGATTTTTTCATGGTTTCCTCCATTGATGATGAAACAGACCTCTCGCTCAATAAATGGGGCGATGTAAATGACGATGAACATACCTTAAAAATTCTTGATGAAGAATTGGAAGTATATCAACTTACCGAAAACATCATGGTACTTGTCAACACATTACCGAATATGAAGTACAAGATGCGTTTTCAACGTATCGCCACAGATGAAAAAACTCTCGCGGAGCGGATGGTCGGCAAATGGTCGCTTTCCAAGCGCTATGCCAAAGCCAATGGAGTATGGACTGAAACAACCGGTGATTATCCATTGGAGTGTTGGAGTGAATTTACCGAAAACGGAGTTTTCACTACCTATACGCGCTGGCCTGCTGAGGAATGGAAAAACGACAATATGAGGTGGTTTGTCAATGAATCAACCGGAGTCGTCACTTACTATGTTCCCGGAGAGCGGAAAGAGAGATATTACCGCATATCATTGGAAAACAATGACAACACGATGGTGATGCATTACTCCGAAGACTTCAACCCGGAGTTGGAAGAACAGACAACCACCGAATACAAGGACGTGCTGGTGAGAGAGAACTAACTAATAATTAACAAAAGAATAATAAAAGGAACAGACTATGAAGAGACAATTACCAGCCCTCCTGCTCCTCGCCGCAGCGATTGTGGGAGCGGCAACCCTCTGCGGATGCAGCGACAGTGACAACCCTATCAAGAAACCCATCGCCGAACACATCTTAGGTAAGTGGGAACAGGTGGAGACCTACACGAAGATAGACGGCGAATGGGTAAAAGACAAATCACCCGAGGGGTTTGCCGAGAACGACCATTACCGGTTTCTGCCCGGCGGGAAGTTGATAAGAAGTACCGAAGACATCAAGAGAAGTATGGTATATCTGATGAACAACGAGTGGAGCGTAAACGAGTCCAACCACACAATGACAGTAAACGAATACGAATATACCATACTCCGGCTGACGGACGAGGAATGGGAGTTCAGCTATGAACCCAGCATTGACAAGGAAACCGGTGAGGTGGTGGAACAAGAGGGGAAAGCCATCTACCGCCGCATTGACGAATCGAAAAAGTGCTTCGTCGAGAAGATGGTGGGCAAATGGAAACTCTCCAAACGCTACGTGAGGAAAGATGGTGAGTGGGTGGAAGACACCCAAGACCTGCCCGATGAATGCTGGCGCGAATATACGGAAGAAGGCACATCCATCCACTATTCACGCATGGGCAGCGAGGAGAAAAAGACTGATTACAAGGCATGGTACATCTTCCTGTACGCAAGAACAGGAGGCATCTTTGGCTTGGGTACCGACATGATATACCACCTTCACGAGGACAAGCAACTGATAACCTTCGATGGCTTCCAGATGGACGATGACAATACCTTCTCCATCACCTATAGCAACTCCTTTGATTTTGATGAGGAAGGACTGAAGGAGAACGGTGGTCGTAAGGAGGTGTTCGTCAGAGAATAACAGCCAGGGTGCCGTCACCTTCACCGTGGGTGAATGAAGAATGAAGAATAAAGAATAACAAATATAGAATAAAGATGAAGAGAAGATTTAGAACTATGTCAGCACTGCTGACAATGGTGTTGGCTGAGATGTTTTGCGCCTTCACCTTCACTGCTTGCAGCGACGATGATAATATTGAAAATGAAGTGACTTACACCTACGGTTTCGCCGAGATGTCGGCCTCACACCCCGACTTTCTCGAAGAAATGGGTAAGATAGAGAATGCCTTCAAATCAGCCCTCGGCACTACCGGGAGCAGCTTCACGAAACGGGGCACAGTGGAAGAGTGCGACAAGGAAGTCTATGCAGCCTGCGAGAAAGCCTACCAGTCGCTCCAAGGTGATACATGGCAAGGTGATTACATCTTCGAGGTGACAAACACCCTCACCGGTGAGGTAGTGTGCATAGCTGTATTCAATGCTGACAACGAGAATATTTTTGGTGGCTCCTCGAAGGGTGCGATGTATAGAACGTCAAAGAACTTTATCCAGTTCGTTAAGAATTTGGATCCTGACTTTCCTACTTCAGTGTCCAAGACTCTGACGTGCACCGATTTCAGGAGCCAGCAAGAAGCCCATATTTACCTACTTAATCAGATTGACTACGATGATGTTAAAGCAAGAGAGTATTTTTCCCAATTAAATTACTTTGCTACAGACTACGTGCGGGTGAATTATCAAACTGAAAATGTCAAGGATGGTTTTGCCAAACTGGATATCACCTTTAGAATGGAGAAAAACAGCCCGAGATACTACATTATATTCAAAAATCCGGACAACTGATGAGACCGGTTAAAGCTAATAAAAGAATGAGACAGCTTATATATATTATGATTACTATGGCACTTTTGTCGTCATGCCAACAGAAAGGAGACAAGAATATGACAAGTGAAGAACTTATGCGGAAAGCCATCGTGCTTGCCGAAGAAAATGTGGACAATGGCGGCGGTCCTTTCGGTGCTGTGATTGCACGCAACGGAGAGATTATCGCGACCGGGGTGAACCGGGTTACTGCCGAGCACGACCCCACCGCCCATGCCGAGGTAAGCGCCATCCGTGCAGCCTGCAAAAAACTGGGCACATTTGATTTGTCCGGTTGCGAGATATATACTTCATGTGAGCCTTGTCCTATGTGTCTGGGCGCAATCTATTGGGCTCATATCGACAAGATGTACTATGGTAACGACAAAGCCGATGCCAAGCGTATCGGTTTTGACGATTCATTCATTTATGAAGAAATCGCTCTTTCGCCTGAAAGCAGAAGACTGTCTTCTGAGAGGGTGTTGAAGGACGAAGCTGTCAAGGCTTTTGATATGTGGATGAAGAAAGACGATAAAATAGAATATTAATTAAGAAATACTTTATGGGAAAGAACTTTTTAACGATAGTGTATATCGCAATGATGGGAATGGTCGCATTTACAGCTTGCGGCAACAAGGAGAATAAAGAGGAAGCCATCGGCAAATCTATGGCCGAGAACCTTCCCGGCAAGTGGACAATAACCAAGAGCTATGAGAAAAAGGATGGCGAGTGGAAAGAAGTGATCGAGCCGGAAGGCAGCGGCACAACCTATCTTTTCCGCACCGACGGCTCCATGATGTCCGCCGTTACCTACGCCAATCACGACACCTATCTGAGATCTCGGACTTGGGCGGTAGAAGACCATGATAGTACATTGAAAATCAATTATAAAACATATCCGGTGGAGTACACCCTGATGCGCCTCACTGCCGACGAACTGGAATTCGGCTACGACAAGGCAACCGATATGACCACCGGCGCCACGCAAGAGGGAGAATTCAAATGGCTCTTCCGCCGCATAGACGAGGGGCAGAAGAACTTTGCCGAACGCCTTGTGGGGCGCTGGCATTTCAGCAAGAGCTATGAGAAAAAGAATGGAGAGTGGAAGGAGATCACCTATGGCATCCCCGATGAGGGGTGGCACGAATATACCGAGCAAGGCACTTTTAGCACCTACTCGCGCCAAGGCGACAACGAGCATACCACCGACCCGATGCAGTGGAAAGCGAATGCCGTCACCGACACAGTCTCCTACAAGCCCCTCGACAGCGACAAGGTGTCCCGAGTGCGCATCACCTTGGAGGATGACCGCACGATGTACGTGTTCTATTCCGTGAATTTCGACCCTGCTACAGGAGAAATGCGCGAGGGTGAGTATCGAGACCTTCTTCTGAAAGAATAACCACTAAAAATATTGACAGATATGAAAACAATCAGACGCTACTTCTTCTTGTTACCCGTCCTCATCGGACTGGCAGTTATTGCCACGTCCTGCGATGACAACGATTCTCCCGAAGATCCCATCCTGCGCCCCTTGGAACAGCATATTCAAGGTGTCTGGCAGGAATGGAAAAACTACGAGGTGAAAGATGGCAAGTATATTGAAACGCCAAACCCTGAAGGCTACATGCTGGAGCATGACCTGCGGCCCGGCGGTGAAATGATAATCAGCTACAGTTTCTGGTATTCGACCATCTATGCTGGTACATGGTCGGTAAACGAAAAAGAAGACCTGCTTATCCGGGATAATTTTTCCTTTCGCATTTATCGCCTGACTGCCGATGAAATGGAGATAGGCGCAAACATAGCCACAGATGTCGAGACGGGAGAGACACTACACGGCGAATTCCGCTGGATTCTCCGTCGCTTCGACCGTCTGCATGACACATACGCCACAAGACTGTTGGGTAAGTGGAAACTCCTTCATCGTTATGAAATTAAGGATAAGCAGTGGGTAGAGACTTCTTTGGGAGCGGACGATGAGGGATGGCGCGAATTCCGCGATATAGGCACGAGCACCTACTACGAACGTATAGGCGGAAAAGAATTGCGTATCGATTATGACTACTGGGGAGCCAGAGATTACGAAGGTTGGGAGAATGTATTCCAATCATATGAAGGTATCGACGGAGAGTCATACAACGACTACAGCGCTTTCACTTTAAACCCGGATGGCACTCTGACCGCCTATTCGCTCGACTTCTTCGACGCTGGTGGCGAAGGTGTGGCAGACGTGGGACGCAAGGATATATTGGTGCGTGAATAAATCAGGTGAAATAACCATTTACAATATCAAATACAGAAATTTAAAAAAATAATTAAAAATGAAACAGAAAATTTTAACGATCATGTTTGCTTCAGTGATGGCAATGCTTGCTTTCACTGCTTGCAGCAACGACGATGAGCCACAAGGACCGTCTGGAGAAAAAATGTTGGAGAATATCGACAAGATAATAGTCGACCAGGCTGATGCCGGAAATCTCTATCAGAAAAAGGATGATGCTGCTTGGTTTATATTGGTAGCAGACTCAAAGGAGGTTGCCCATGGAGTGTGTGAGAAGTTCATTCTCGATCAGTGGGACGGAAAGCAACGCACTGTCAAACTCCCTGACAACTGCGGCAGAATCTCACTCACACCCGGTTCGGACGAAAGTATCTTTTACACTGTTTCGTTCAATGCTCTCAAGAATTTCAAAGAACCGGATATGACAGTCGTAATTGTTCCAGAGGAATACATGGACGGGGATAATCTTGCTATAGACCAATACTTCCCGGCAAGATGGACTGAAAAATGTCCCAATTGTGGTCATAAGTGGAAAACATTTGCATCCGGACCATATACATGCTCCAAATGTGGTCATAAGTTTGATTAGTATGCACAATACTTTCCGCGCTATCTTGGCTATGACAACGTTCCTGGTAACAGGAGCGTTGTCATCCTGCAATCATGCCGATGAGTTGGAGCCGGTTTCTCTGGCACCACAGATTGTTTTTCTTTTTTCTCCAAGCGGATTGGGCGACATGAGCTATAACGACTGCATCCTTGAAGGCGTTCAGAAATTCAAAATGGAACATAAAGAGATTGACATTTATATCTATTCGCCCGAATCATTGCTTGAAGCCGAGAAAATCTTCTCCGACTGGCTCAAACGACCGGAAAGCGAAATTCCGGTGTTGTTTGTTTTGGGTAGCAGCGATTATGAGCCAATGGCAGAACTTCATCTGGCGGAGCACGACTTGACACCCAACAAAAGTATCCTGCTTTTTGAAAGCCGGAAACAATATAAAGCCGAGAACATTCATACATTCCAGATTTCAATGTTCGGAGCTTCATACCTCGCAGGAGTATGTGCAAAACAATGTTCAGAGATGACACCTCTGATTTTGCTTGCCAATAATACCGACAGTCCCATCAACATAGCCAAAGACGGTTTTATTGCAGGCTACGGCAGTGACTGCAATGTGGAGTATCTTGCGGATGATTGGACGGGATATGTGTCGGCTTCGCTCGCTTACCGGAAAATGAGTGATTGGGTGGTTGATTACGACTTCATTTTCCCAGTGGCAGGTGGCTCTAATGCCGGTATATACCGCTACTCCCGGGAATTTGAGTACTCACCATTTCTGGTGGGCATGGATATCGACCAGTCAAGTCTCTCCAACCGAATCACTGGCTCGGTTATTAAGCATATCGACCAATTGATTTACAGGTATCTGACGGAATGGGTAGTCACGGGGATTATGCCGGAGAACCAACTTTACGGTCTTGAAAGCGGGTATGCCGACTGGCTGGTCGCCCCCCGATACGTGAATGATTTCAGCAGCTTAGTCAATGGAATGCGTCACCAGGCTATTCTTTTTGAGAAAGAGTATTATGAAACGAGTGGTTATTAAACTTATTGCGCCGCTCCTCTGCCTGATTGGTCTGTGGAGCTGCTCGGACGATGAGCCTTCTTATTCTCCTGACAACAAGCAGTGGACAGAGAAGGTTGTTGCCGTGGTGCTTCCCATGGAGAAAGGGCTTGATGTACATTGGAAAAGGACATTGGGAATGTTTACAACCAACTTTGAGCGTGCATTCAAAAACCACGAAGCAGGTATAAGGTTAAAGTTTGAATACTACGATGAGGCAAAGGTCGATGTGCAAGAACTTGCCCAATCGCTGGCATTCAACGATGAGGTGTATGCCGTAATCGGTGGGCTGTATTCATCCAACGCGGCAATCCTCGCGGCAGAACTGACTCTTGTGGGCAAAACATTCTTCACTCTCGCCACCGCCGAACAACTGGTTCGTGCATACGCATCGACAGGCTATCTCTGGGCGATGACCGAGACCGACATTACGCAATGTGAGGTGCTTCTCTCCAAGGTGATTAACTATGAGGGTGAAAGCGTGGCGCTTTTGGCCAAGGAGAACGACAATTACGGACAAACGTTCATTGACTGGTTCGCATTTCAGGCACGCGAACTCGGACTGAAAAACATGGGATGCTATACTTACACCTCCGAAAATGTAGCTGATGTGTCTCGCCAAGCCATGCAGTCAGGTGCAGAATATGTGATATGCATCCCCTCTGAAATAGAAGAGATGGGACCGATGCTTGAAGCGCATAAAACACAAAGCCTGAACGGGTGTAGTGTACCGAGAATGCTGTTTTCGGATACTGCCTACGGTGCGGATGTGCTCAAGATTCACGGTGATGCAGCCGAAGGTATAGAGGGAGTCGCATTTGGTGCCGATCCTGAATCGGGATTTGACGTGAGTTACAAGACGTTTTTCAATGTCACACCTACTCTTGGTGAGTCACAGCTCTACGATGCTGCAATGCTCATCGGCTATGCCGCATGGTACCAGCAGTTCAAACCGGAGTTGTCGTTACAAAAATCATTAAGGGCCGTTGTTTCGGGTGAAGGCTTGAACATGGGTAGCTGGACAGGTGAGGATATGGGGCTTGTGGTGGATGCGCTTGCTGCCGGAAAGTCGCCATATGTTCGCGGAGCTTCAGGGCATTTAAGGTTCGATGCAAAGGTGTTTACCAATGTACTTGCCACCACCTACTATAATTTCAAGGTTTACAACGGACAGTATATCATCCTTGACTATAATACCAGCGACGGAGGGAACCGCACGGATGCGACACTTGCCGGCTGGAACTGGAAAGCCTCTCAGATGCAGGATTTCAACAATTCAGGGGAATTCAATTACCCTGCACATACCGGCAACTGGGCACTCCTTGTTGCTTCCTCCAAGGAATGGACCAATTACCGCCATCAGGCAGATGTGCTCGCTATCTATCAGCAGCTCAGACAGGCCGGATATACCGACGACCGTATCATTCTCATTGTCGAGGATGACATAGCCGATAATGTCTCAAATCCCAACAAAGGAGTTATACAGGTGACTATTGGGGGAAACAATGTGTATGAGAATGTAGAGATTGATTATCGTATGTCATCGTTGAAGGCAAAAGATATACTTGCTATTCTGAATGGCGAAAAAAGCGAAAGTCTGCCCACAGTAATCGAATCTACTGAAAACGACAACCTGTTCGTTTTCTGGAGCGGACACGGTGTACCGGGAGCCATGTGCTGGGATGAGGAGCCTTACGCCATGACAGGCGATGACCTGTCTACTGTTTTTAAGGATATGAACCTCAAAAGGCGTTACCGTAAACTTCTCATGATGGTGGAGGCATGTTTTTCGGGTGGTGTGATGGAGCAGTGCGAGGGCATCCCCGGAATGCTGTTCATCACTGCGGCCAACGGTGACGAAACATCCAAGGCTGATGTCTTCAACGGAGAGATGAAAGTGTGGATGAGCAACCGTTTCACCTCCACTTTTATCGAACAAATAACCGATAACAAGGATGTAGCTATGCGCGACCTCTATTATCGGCTGTTCATCAATACTGTCGGAAGTCATGTAATGGTTTATAATGCCGAAAACTATGGTAATCTTTATTCAGCCAATATGTCAGAATTTATAAATTTCAAAAACGATAAATCAAAATGAAAAGATCAATCAAAAAAATGTCAGCACTGCTGACGATGATGGCTATCGCCATCCTTACTTTCACCTTCACCGCGTGCAGTGACGATGACGATCCTGTGACAGAAGTGACTTACACATACGGCTTCTCCAACATGTCGGCATCGCATCCCGATTTCCTTGCCGAGATGAGCAAGATAGAGAAAGGCTTCCAGACTGCACTCGGCATCACAGGCAAACCATTCACCAAGAAGGGTTCTGTAGAAGAATGTGACAAACAGGTTTACGAGGCTTGCCAGAAAGCATTCGATTTGCTCAAAGGCGAGGCATGGCAGGGGGATTACACCTTTCAGGTTACGAACGTAGGAACGGAAGAGGTTGTGTGCACAGCAATATTTAGTGCAGATAACGAAAACTTCATTGGTGGGCAGATTTCCCCTATCGGCAATAAAGCGATGGAGGATGCCGATACAGGCGACTTCTACTTTTCCGACGGCTCCTTTGCCGACAAATCTACCGAATTGGCATCCTGGCAGAAAGCCGCCTGTATAGGGGTTGTGCTGAAAAAAGGCCGCGACGATTCAGGTGACTGGGCTGACAATGGCAACTATACATTGAAAGACGGTACGACTCTGATGCAGAAAGTCCACGGTTATGTGCTTGCTCTCCATGATGCCAATGTCGGCAACTCATGCCAATGGGGTAGTTATGGAACAGAGGTAGGTTGCGACAGAAATAACAATTCCGGTTTCAATGGCTACAGTAGCACGCAGACCATTGTAGCATTCAATAAAGACAAAAACTGGAATCTTTCAGATGCATTCCCTGCCGTCTATCATGCCGTGAATTATGAAACTGTATGTCCTGCGCCATCCCAAACCAGCGGTTGGTTTCTTCCTTCCGGCGGACAATGCCGGTATTGGCTCGAAAACAGGGATGTCATATTGAGGAGTATCCAAAATGTCGGAGGTGACGGATGGAAAGACGAGTATTGGTCGAGTTCAGAGGACCGTTACGATCCTGCATACTTTGCTTACGGCTTGTACATGCGCTACGGCGACATAGTAGACTACGGCAATAAGGACCAGCGCGGTTACGCAGTTCGCTCGTGCTTAGCTTTCTGACCTATTTAACAAGAATACGATGCAATAAATAATGAAAATCAAAATGAAAAGTTCAATCAAAAAAATATCAGCACTGCTGACGATGATGGCTGTCGCCATTCTTGCTTTCACCTTCACCGGTTGCAGTGACGAAGCGACACCCGAATCTGATGATAAAATCCTGAAACCCGTCGCCGAGAATGTTATCGGCAAGTGGAGCATGAAGGAGAGCTACAAAAAGCTGGATGGCAAGTGGGTGGAAGATCCCATCCCTGAAGGTCAGGGACAAACCTATACTATCCGCACGGACGGCACAGTGTTGAGCGCATTTACGGCTCCCGATGGATACACGAAGCTCAACCTGGGCGAATGGGAAACAGACGAAGCCGCCAACAAACTGACACTCGGAACAATGACCGTAGATGTACTCAGCCTGAATGCCACTTCATTTGAAATGGGGTACGGCGAGGCTCTCGATGCGGAGACTGGCGAATTGATGGATGGTGAGTTCAGATGGAAATACTCCCGCATGGATGAAACACAGAAGACGCTTGCCGAGAAACTCATAGGCAAATGGAATTACTCTAAGAGCTACGAAAAGATAAATGGTGAGTGGGTGGAGATTCACTCCGGAATGCAAGATGAAGGTTGGTTTTTGGCCGAAACAGACATTCTGTTTTGTGAGGACGGTTCATCTACCGTATACGCACGCTTCGGTGAGCATGAAAGAACGCTCAGCATGTACTGGCGCGTGAACAATGCTACCGGTGAACTGCGCATGGTGACTAAAGACGGACAGACTATGGAATTAAATGTAGCGATAGGAGTAGACGGAACACTCTCGGTATTCTATAACCTTGAACCTTCTACGGGACAGACTGTCACCAGAGAGTTTAAGAATGTATTAATTCGCTGAAATCAGAAAAAATATAAACAATAAATCATCATTTTATTATGAAGCAACTATTTTATATCGTCAGTATCGTCTTGATGACAACAATTGCATTTGTATCATGCAAAGGAACAACAAACAAAACAAATTCCACAGAATCCGGAATGCCGGATTTCATTGGCACATGGCATTATGAAACAGTGACTCAAGCCGTGCTGGGAGCCGTTTCTGATACCGTAGTTTTCGACTACATCAATAACCCGCATGAACAGCAATTCTACGAAGTCTATACTCCGGACAGTATAATGACCTTCTACACCATCCAAAATGATACGCTGTTGAATAAGCTACGGTTTCGATATGCTTTCCGCAACGATACCCTCTATATGTCAGACCCCAATAAGCCGGTACAAACCGTACATGTAAAGAGCTTTACAGACAACACTGTGACCATAGACTACATTCGCACTTACCGCGACACTCTCTTCTACTGTACCTCCACTACTCGTCGCAGCGAACTGCCGACGTGGAAATTTGAGAAGTAAAGACAAATAATAAGTACATTAACAAATATGATAAGAAGAAAATACCTGCTACTTTTTGTCATGTCCTTCACCTTACTCTTGGTTGGATGTGACAACGACCTCGGACATCAAAGTCCTAACGATGAGTGGATAGCCGAAACTTTGGTGTCCGAAGTTGACGTAGAACACTCCGGTGTGGATGCCTGGTTCTATTCGGAAGCTATCAGCGACCAGATATTCAGCCGCATGTGGCTCAAGTCATGGAAAGAGGACTGTCCTTTGAATCGGTCCGAACTGCGTTATCTAAAAGTATTGCATCGCAACGCTGACGGCAACCCCCAACGGGGTGAGATGGTGGTGAACGCCGCCATTGCCGATAAAGCGATCGACATATTTCGCCAGCTCTACCTGGCGGACTACCGCATTGAGCGGATGGTGCTCATTGACAACTACGATGCCGACGATGAAAGTTCTATGCGTGCCAACAACTCCTCATCGTTCAACTTCCGCTTCATGACCGGCTCCACTACCAAGATTTCCAAGCACGGACTTGGCCTTGCCATCGACATTAATACGCTTTACAATCCATACGTCAAGGAAAAAGCTGACGGCTCCTGGCACATAGAACCCGCTACCGGTGAACCATACGCTTTCGACCGTGATAACAGGACGGATATACCGTACAAGATAGATCATAACGACCTGGCATACCGGCTCTTTACGGAAGCCGGATTTGAATGGGGAGGCGACTGGATCTCATTGAAGGATTACCAGCATTTTGAGATTGACCTATAACAATTGTATGTCGAGATACCATTGTTGCTGAAGGCGTGGGACTGGAGAAAGTTGCTATTTTCCTTTTCATATTGTTTGATATCATGATTATTTCTCTTTATCTGAGAAAGAATAGGGGAAGCTATCCGGTTCTGTTCCGCGTTTATAGTTGGGTTGGCTGTCCATGTCGAACCTGATTTTGGCACCTTTTATCAATAAGGAGTGGTTCAGATAATTCTTGTCATACTTCTTGCCATTGTATCGTACATCGCTGATATAGCGGTTTTCATCGCTGTTTAGGGGCGCAGAAATCTCGATAGTTTTGCCATTTTCCAGATGTATCTTGGCATTTCTAAAGAGTGGTGCGCCCAACACGTATTCGTCCGTACCCGGGCAGACGGAATAAAAACCTAATGCCGACATGACATACCAGGCTGAAGTCTGTCCGTTATCTTCGTCTCCGCAATATCCGTCAGGGGTTGGCTGGTAAAGACGGTTCATCACTTCGCGTACCCAATACTGTGTTTTCCAGGGTTGCCCGGCGTAGTTATAGAGATAAACCATGTGTTGTATGGGCTGGTTGCCATGTGCGTATTGCCCCATGTCAATGACCTGCATTTCGCGCATTTCGTGTATCAGGCTTTGCCGGGTATTAGTGTTTGCGCCGAATACGGGCGGCGTAGTAAATACAGAGTCGAGCATAGCAACAAAGTTCTTGTCACCTCCCATCAGGTTAATTAAGCCCCGCATATCATGGAATACGGACCAGGAATAATGCCAGCTGTTTCCTTCAGTGAAAGGTCCCCACCATTCCACCGGATCGAAGTGCTGCGGGAAGTTGCCGTTGCGGTCTTTGCCGCTCATCAGGCGGTAAGGAGCATAGAACAGGTTCTTATAGTTCTGGCTGCGTTTCTTGTAGATGTCCAGTTCCGATGCGGGTCTGCCCAGTTTTTTCCCCATCTGATAGATACACCAGTCATTGTAGGCGTATTCAAGGGTACGGGCGGCACTTTGACCGATATCGGAAGGTACATATCCCAATTCATTGTATTCCTTGTAGCCCATGCGGCCGGAAGAAGGAACCGTGGGATGCTGGTTGTTTGCTCCATGCAACAAACCTTCATACATTTTCTCGGCATTCTGTTTGATATTGCCTTTCACATAGGCATCTGCCACTACTGATGCGGAATTATTGCCTACCATGCAGTCGCGATGTCCCGGACTGGCCCATTCCGGGAAGAAACCACTCTCCAGATAGGCATTCAGGAAACCTTCTTCCATTTGTCGGCTCATGGAAGGGTATATCAGGTTAATCATTGGGAGTTCTCCGCGGAAGGAATCCCAAAAACCGGTATCTGTAAAGAAGCGTCCGGGCATCACCTTGCCGGTGTGCGGGCTATAATGCAGGATGTTTCCCGCCGCATCAATCTCATGGAACGTCCGGGGAAATAAAACGCTGCGGTATAAACAGGAGTAGAAGGTGCGAAGTTGATCTTCGCTGTCCGATTCAACCTCTATTCGTCCGAGTACTTCGTTCCAGCGTTCTTTACCTTTCAGCTTTAGTTCTTCCAGATTCATTGAACCGAGTTCTTTCAGATTCTGTTCAGCCTGTTCGGGACTGATGAAAGAAGATGCGATCCGGGCACATACTTTTTCTCCCTTGCGGGTGGCGAATCCGATAATGGCGCCGGCATGATTTTCTTTAACGTCTGGTTGGCCTACTTTGATTTCACCATTGCTTACGGTTGCCGAGTAAGTGAAGGGCTTGTCGAAAGTAATGGTGAAGTAGTTCTTAAAGTTGACTGGTACGCCACCGCTGTTTTTGGTCGTGTAGCCGATGATCTTATTCTCGGCCGGAATAACTTTCACATACGAACCATTGTCGAATGCATCAATTACTACATAAGAATCCTTGCTCTCGGGAAAGGTAAAGCGGAATATGGCTGCCCGCTCCGTAGGTACAATTTCTGTTGTAATATTGTGATCGGAGAGGAATGCGCGGTAGTAATAGGGTGTAGATACCTCAGATTTATGATTGAACCAGCTTGCACGCTTGTCTTGGTCGAATACGGGCTCACCTGTAATGGGCATGATGGCGAACTGTCCGTAGTCGTTTATCCAAGGGCTGGGTTGATGTGTTTGTTTGAAACCTCTGATACGGTTAGATGCATAGGTATAAGTCCATCCTTCTCCCATCTTTCCGGTTTGTGGGGTCCAGAAGTTCATCCCCCAGGGCATTGCGATGGCAGGATAGGTATTACCATTGGATAATTCGAAACTGGAGTCTGTCCCTACTAGTGGGTTTACATAGTCTACTATATCTTTCTTGCTTTGGGAGAATAAGAGAGAACTGGCTCCCAATAAGAATGATAAGAAAAGAATCTTTTGTTTCATGTTATTGGATTTATTGATATAATATTTCCTGCAAATATGGTGGTTTATAGTGATTTGCGTGTTATACATTTGTGACGTATATGTCTTCTTTCGTGACAATTAAAAAGAACTTTGCAGATAATTCAGTACGCACTGATTATCTGCAAAGTTCTTTCATCTTTCATTGTTGTCTCATTCATTGGCTTTTCCGCTGAAACTGCCGTCTGAAGGATGGGGAAGTGCTTTCAGGAAGATTACATTACTTCCTCGCACACCCGCATTTCCATCCCTTTATATACCACTACAATCTTGTGCAGTTGGGTGTGGCCGATGGCACGTTTCACTGTGTCCGTGTCGGCGTAGCGGTTGGCTTGGACAATGGCTTCTTGGCGTAATTCTTCCACGCGTGTTTCGGGGTCTTTATACTTGGCATACTTCAGTTCCACGATGTAACTGTGCGTCATGTCGGAGTAAATCTCCAGCATCGGACAGAGGAAGATGTCGACATATCCAGCCTGCGTGTCCTGTTCGGAAATGGGACGATAGAAGCGGTTCTGAGCAGTCATGGCGAGGGTGAAACCGTGGACGAAGAATTCGCCCTTTTGCTTGTCGCGCTGTGAGGCATAACGTTTCAGGCAGTCGGCGATGTAGTCGAAGTAAGCTTTCCAATCACCCCGATAGGCTAATGCGCTGGATAGTTCGCTCTTTTCATAGCTGCTGAAGCTCAGGTCGGCATCGTTGTAGGTATTCAGCAGATAGGTGTAGAGTTGTTCCTGTACCACCATGTTGGGGATGGTCAGTTTGGTTTTTCCTTCGTGCATGCCGCTGATGGTGAGCATCCCGAAATAGTAGAGCAAGCTCACGAAATTATCAGGATTGGTGATACTGGCGGCAGGGAAGCCGTCTTTCAGATCACCGGTGATAAATCCCTGGCTCACTAAAGTCTGAATGATGGAAGCGTCATGGGCAAATTCCTTGTCCTTGCGGATAAGCATGCGCAACTTCTCGTAGTCGATGCGGATATTGCTTTCTATCATGTTTTGCGGTGCTTTACCGCGTATAATGTAGTTTTTGACGAAGTAGAGCACCATATTGGAATTGTACATTGTGGTTTCACCGTAACAATCCTGCGCAAAACAGTAATTGTCGTACCATGGTTTCATCATTTCTATCAGCTCGTCAACGGTATGATGGAAAGGGCTGGTGGTAGAATAATAAGTCAGCATTTCGCGTACTTCCTCTTCCGTGAAACCCATCATTTGATTGAAATCCGGTGAGAGTGAGTAGTTAGTACCGATGTTGAATCCGCTGGTCAGGTCGTCCATCGTCACGGGGCTTACACCGGTGATGAAGCAACGCTCGATACTGGAATAGGTGCCTGCTTTCACCTTGTTGAATAGATTCCGCAAATAACCTTCGCCATGCGTCTCGTCAGTGTATCGGCGTAAACTTTCGGGATTGGAAAGGATAGCATTGGTGAAGTGGTCGTATTCATCGATGAAGAGATACATTTTCTGTCCGGCACGCTCGCATGCCTGATAGATGAACTCCAGTTGCGCTACAGCTCCGCTTTTGGTGTGCAGTTCTTCCCAGGTGTCCGGGGGGAGGAGGTCGGCATATTTCTTACAAAAACTCTCGATGGTAGTACCGCAGTGTTCATCCAACCCTTTGCGGTAATCATTCAGCTCGCCGCTGATGCCGGAAAAGTTGAGATAGAGCACGAGGTAGCTATTTCGGTTCGGTGTGGGGTGTTCACCAATGTAGAGGCCACCAAAGAGGTCATCGAACTTATCGCGGGTGTTTACATCGTAGTAGTGTTGCAATATGTTCAGTGTCAGGCTCTTGCCGAAGCGTCGCGGACGGATGAAGAAAAAGAAACGATCCGCCTGTTCTATCAGGGGGATAAAGCGGGTTTTGTCTACATAATAATAGTCTTCGCGGCGAATAACCGCAAAGTTCATCATTCCGTAGGGAAGTCTCTTTCTGTTCGGTACTATATATTCCAATGGATCCATTTTCTGTCCTCCTACTATTGTTTTTTAATCTGTTGCTTTGTAGCATAACGACACAAAGATAACAAAAGTTCTTATAGCGACGATGCGTTTTCTTTCACTTATTTTGAAGGGAAGTGTTTCTAACTTTATCTCTTGAGTTCCGCATCCCTCGACATACCGTAATATCCCGGCATGGGGCGATAGATCGGCTGTGCGCGTCTTCCTACATTTGTCAGTTTGCCCTCTTTTTGCAATCGTTGCAGATGGTTGTTGGCGGTGGTGCGTGCCATGCCGCATAATTCCTGGAAATCGATGCGAAGCAGCAGTTCATGTTCCGTGAAATACTCTTTCAAGCGCATATCTATCTCTACTTCGGAGAGTCGCAGGGAGTGGCGCGTGTATTTACTTTGGGTGGCTGTAACACCTGCCAGTGCGGCTTTCAGACGAATGTCCGGGCGAAAACTAACACCTTTCAAGCGTAGTTTCAAATGCTTGTTCTTGGTCTTGCGGGTCACTTTCTGTGTGGCTTCCAAAGTGGGGGAAAAATAGCCCAATCCCTCGATGTGCACCTCCCGACCTTCGCGTAGCTCTTCTCCGCAAAGCTGAGTCAAAGTGTCTATTGCGCTTTTTGCATCACCCACGCTGAGCGAACTGCGTTCGTGTACCCGATAATATAATTGCTCCATGCTCACTTTGCCGTTGAGCAACGGGCGGGGATGCAGCCCTCTTTCTTCCGATTCCCCTTCCGCGTTGGGGTTCTCGTACCAATCGTAAACTATTGCCATAATGCTTGTTTCTTAATGCTTTAAATGTATATACTTGTTGACTCGAAGGTGCTGTCTTGAAAGTGAACCACTGGAGTCGGTCGAGTGAATGACTGGAGTTGGTAGAATGAGTGACTGGAGTTGGTCGAGTGAACAACTGGAGTGGGCCGTTTATAAGTCAGCATACAAAGATAGTGATATTAGTAAGATTTACCTATGAAAGTCCTTACTTTCTTTCTAACTGTGTTCTCTGGAAAATAGTTGATGGAATGCTTGCAAAGCGCTTTCTCGTTGTAGTAAATTCGTAGCGTTGGTACTGACAAAACGAAACCTGTTTACTATTAAAATGAAAAGAAGTTATGAAAAAGAAATTAATGACATTGGAACAACGTCGCTTGTTGCGCGAGGCGCAACAGTTGTTGGCTTTATCGGAAAGGCAGAAAGCGAAAAAGAAAACATCGGAGGCGTCGGAATCCGGAGACAACACGAATACAACGGTTCGCCTGACGAGACAGGTTATGGATTTTCTGACGAAACGTTATGATTTCCGTTATAATCTGTTGACGGAAGAGACCGAATTCCGTCCTGCCGGGCAGCGTGATTTCGCTTTCCTGCCTGTCGGTAAGCGAAACCTGAACGCTTTCTGCATTGAGGCTCATGCTGAGGGTATCCCTTGTTGGGACAAGGATTTGAGTCGCTATATCTATTCTACTTACATTCCCGATTATCACCCCTTTCAGCTCTATATGGAGGAATTGCCGCAATGGGACGGCGTTGACCGGCTGACACAGCTCGCCTTGCGGGTTTCCGACTGTCCGCATTGGGTGCAGGGATTTCATATCTGGATGCTGGGGCTTGCCGCGCAGTGGTCGGGGCTGGCAGGCATACATGCCAACAGTGTGGCGCCTATTCTTGTAAGTCAAGAGCAAGGACGGCAGAAATCCACATTTTGCAAGTCATTGATGCCGATGGTTCTGCGGCGATATTATGTGGATAATTTGAAGCTTACTTCGCAAGGGCAGGCGGAACGCCTTTTGGCGGAAATGGGCTTGCTGAATATGGACGAGTTTGATAAGTATGCCGAAAGCAAAATGCCGTTGCTGAAGAACCTGATGCAAATGTCTGACTTGAATATTCGTAAGGCCTATCAGCAGAGCTTCCGCCAACTGCCTCGTGTCGCCTCTTTTATTGGTACCAGTAACCGTTTCGACTTACTTACCGACCCTACGGGAAGCCGCCGTTTTCTTTGCGTGGAAGTGGAGCGGGTGATCGATTGTACCCATATAGAACATGACCAGATTTATGCACAACTGAAGGCGGAACTGCTTGCGGGGAGGCGTGATTGGTTCACCAAAGAAGAGGAGCAGGTGTTGCAGGTGCAGAATGCGGCGTTCTACCGTGTTTGTCCCGCAGAGGATGTTTTTCATAGTTATTTTCGTGTGGCGAATTTCGGTGAGAAGTGTATCGGTCTTACGGCTGCCCAGATTTTCAGGGAACTTCAGCAAAAGAATTCCGCTGCCATGCGCAGCGTCAATCCTATGCGCTTCGGCCAAGTGCTGCTGAAAGCGGGGGTGGTGCGTCGGCACACAGAGTATGGAAATGTGTATCAAGTGGTAAGGAGGTAATGAGACTGAAGAATGTTTCTGCAGTTGTGGTGACGGCTGAAAGCTGAAAGTATCCCCTAAAGGGATGCTTTCAGCGTAAAGGTCGATAAATAAGGGAGATAGGATTATGAAAGCTATATGAAGCTGAATTTATTTACTTGATCTTACGTGCTCCTTTTAGAAAGCGATTGGTCAGCCATTTGCGTACCGGTTCGTCATAGAGCTTCAGGCAGGCATAAGCAAGAACGAAAGCTCCGACAAAGGTCAGTATCATATAAGGAAGACCTTCGGTGATGGTCGCATTATTATTGCATGCCCAGGCTGTATATGTGTATATCAGCGGATAATGAGTGATATAAACGGGATATGAGATATCGCCCAGGAACTTACAGATACCTACAGAGCGCTTTCCCGTCACTTTGCCACCGGCTCCCATCGAAACAATGACCGGGAAGATAAAGATAATGCAAAGTGCCTCGTAGAGTCCGTTCATCCAGAAGCCATCTTCACCGCCAATACGGGGAACGGAAAGAACTATTACAATCATCAGGCTACACCACCAGAATGCACGTTTCTTTGCTCGTATGAGCCAGCCCAGACGTGAAAGCAGCAAACCTGCAAAGAACGGATAGAGCAAACGGACAAAGCCCACATACTGCTGTTCCCAATTCAATGCCCATCCGCCTACGATATCACCATTAGGCGCTGTAAGACAGAGATGCAAAGTGGCACAGGCTGCCAGAAAAACAAGGATGGACAAAGCAACCTTGTTGAACTTACGGACAAACAGTGCGTACAGGATATTGCCGATATATTCATAATAGAGCGACCATGCCGGCCCGTTCAACGGGTGCATTTCCGTCCACCCGCGAATGTCCCACTTCAAAGGAAGGGGAAGCAACGTACAGCCATAGAGCATGATTATCAGAACTGTTCCGACCGATACGTTATCTATATTGGGAAAACAGGGGGATTTCTGTAGGAAAAAGAAAAGGGCTCCGATAATGCTACCCATAATTACCATAGGATGCAGGCGGATGACACGGCGTTTGAAGAAAGTGCCGATACTCATCCGGTTCCAACGGTCATCATAGGCATAACCTATTACAAAGCCCGAAAGCATAAAGAAGAAGTCGACGGCAAGATAGCCGTGATTAATGATTTGTGCGAGATGGTTGCCACCCGAATGTGCTTCAAGAAGATGGAAGGCTACGACCATAACAGCTGCCACGCCACGCAATCCATCCAGAATTTCATAATGCGGCTTAGAGGCGAGATAAGTTGTCTGCGTGTTCATTAGGATATCAGATATAATTAATTTGGATGCAAAAGTAGGATAAAATGTGGAATAATCCACGCAATTGTACATTGAATTGTACAGTCCTAAATTGGCTTCTCTAACAGTGGAATCGTTAGTTTTGCTATCAAAATACAAGATGACTATTAACTTTAAAAAAGGGAATATGAAAGAAGAAAGAAAAGCAAAGTATGTGGCTCCGCTGATAGAGATCATAGAAATGGAGAGTGAGGGCGTAATGGCATTGAGCAATATGCCCGGTGGTAATCCCGGTCTGCCCGGTCGAAGCAGTTCCCGAAGAACTACCCAACACCATAGTTCAAGTAGCATGAGCGAACTGGAAGACATGATAAACGACATATTAACCTTTGAAAAATAAAACTATGAAAATAAACAATGTGATACCTTTCTTTGCGGCATCCCTGTTGATATTGGTGGGATGCGCCCAGGATGAAGTTATAAAAGAGGATACTTCTGCCGGCACAAAAGAAAAAATATCCGTCACCGTCACACAAGGCGGAGCCATCACCCGCCTAAGCCATGAAGATGATGGCGCTCACGGCCTGATACTAAAGTGGACGGCAGACGACGCCTTTAAGCTTTATGGCACTACGACTGAGGTCTTTACTACGACAGGACCTACTGATGATGATGGCAAGATTGCTACTTTCACAGGAAATGCGGTTGAGGGAGCACAGTATGCATTCTTTCCCGCATCAAAAGCCGAGAAAAGATGGGAAGATTGCTACTTTAATGTTATTGGGCAGGCTATCGATGCAAACGCTCCTTTTGCCCATCTGCCCGGTTACAACTTTATGACTGCGCAGACTACTGCTTCCGGTACGGATATCTCGGAAATAAGCTTTAAGCATAAAATAGCTGTTTTGAAGTTTGAGGTGACTCTTCCCGATGGCATTTTTCCTAAATACATCACCCTAAGCACACAGGATGATGCCGGTATAGCCATCTCCCGGAAAGCAAGCGATGAAAGCAGCGTCACTACCGCCAAACAGCTTACTGCGGCTATATCCGGTGCCAGTAGCGAAAAATTCACTGCTTACATGGCCATTCTTCCCTCCACATTGAAAGAAAAACTGGCTCTTGCCGTGACAGGCGACGACGGGATGGTTTATAGTTACACGGTTTCTTTCAATGGAGATTTTCCTTATGAGGCAGGCAAGGTTTATAATTCGGAGCTTACTTTTGGGGGAATAGAAGGTGGTTATGGGACTGCTGCTATATTCGATAATAATGTAATAGGCAACACTTGGGATCAGAGCGATAATAAAGGTAGTACGAAAGATAACCCTTACTTGATAGAGAGTGCCGGGCACTTGAAATATTTAATTGAACAAGTAGAAGCGGGAGAACGCTACGTAGATAAGTTCTTTAAATTAACTACTGATATAAAAGTCACGGCTGATACATGGACGCCAATAGGGATTTCATTTGCCAAGCCTTTTAGTGGAAGCTTTGATGGTGGCGGACATACCATAAGCGGCGAATTAAAAGGAAGTTTTTCTGATGATCTACAAAACTTCGGCTTCTTTGGTTGCCTGATATCTGCAAGTAGTATGTTGATAGAAAATATCCATATAGCGGCCAATGTTACATGGTCCTTTGCATACCCAGAAGGAACGATCATTTCATCTTTTGGTGTAGGTGGTGTCATTGGAAATGGACCCACGACGAAAATAACAGTTCACAATTGTACAATGTCAGGAGAAATGAAAATATCAGACGGAAACCTCGCCTATGGCTATTTATGCATAGGCGGCATAATTGGATATTCAGGAGCCCATATGAACAACTGCTCTTCAATAGGAAAAAGTGATGTAAGTTGTAAAGGAAGCATGGTTAATATTGGAGGCATAATAGGAGATAACGGAATACTACAAAGTGAGCATAAGCATTGTATAAATACTTCTTCCATTATACTTTCTAACCCAGAACGTTCAAATACAAATTATGCTATATTAGTAGGTGGAATTGGGGGAACTATGGCCGGAAATGCTTTGGGATGCTGCAATCAAGGCTCCATAACCGGACGTAGCCTCTCTCCAGTGGATGTTGGAGGAATTGCAGGGGAAAGCGCATGGGGGAAATACCATCTCAACCGGAATTTAACAACAGATTTTAATATTACTTCTAAGGGAACTGTGAGACTTGGATATTTGATAGGAAGACCTCACGGTACAACTACTGTTTATTCCTGCAACGAAAGTGTTGGTGAACAATCCCAATGGATTGGAGGCAATCCCGCCTGGACACCCACTATCGATGATGAAAACGAACATTAACCCCAAACTCTCCTGTCCCAAATAACAGGAAATTCATCAAATTACCGGGAGTTTAGAAAAGAATATAATAACTCCCGGTAATAAACTTCCTTATTATCAGTTTTCTAACATTTTCAAATTATCGTTTTATTAACCCACCCATTTTACTTATATTTGAGACCTATACAAGTACCCTAAACAAAATGAATAAGTATTTTATATTCCCGCTAATCATTCTCGTATCCGGCATAGTAGGCTGCAACAAGCCGCCAAGCAACGCCCATCCTCCTGCGCAATTTCATGCAGACAGTATAGCCATACTGGCAAAAGCCAATCAGTTCCGGCTGGACAAAGAATATGACAGCGCTATTTCCCTACTCGACTCCGCCTTCCTGCTACCCGTCAAAAGCGACCAACACCCCAACGGACTATCTCCTGACGACGCCCGCCGTCTGATGTCCTACGCAATCAGGCACTTAATGTTCGCATACAATCATTCCCGAAGAATAGCCGAAGGACACGAGCACTTCCTCCGGCTCAGGGAAATGAACCACCCGATACTATCCAATCATTGCCAACGCGAGATTTTGGTATGCGACGCACAAATGTTGCAAACCCTCGGTCGCCGTGCCGAAGCCTGCCAACTCCTCGACCAAGCCATGAGCATAAATGAAAATGATGATCCTTCCAGTGAACTCTTTTGCACCATAGCCGCCGGAATCACCTATATGGCCGTCGACTCCACCGAAACACGCGCAGAACCCACCCTGCTGCGAGCCGCCGAAGCTATGAGAAACGGAGCATACGACGACACCGGACTCTATCCGCAGGCCATGGCCAACCTGGCAAACATCTACATCCGGAAGAATGAGTTCCAGAAAGGCATCAGCCTCTGTCAGGAAGTCATGGAACAAAGCAATAAATCGCAGAATCCGCGTGGGGCGATGCTCGCCGCAATCAACCTGTGCGGCAATTACACCGAACTAAACTTCTTCGACAGAGCCTTGCATTACAACAATGAAGGACTCCGCCTGTTCCGTGAAGATAACGAGACCTGGGGTATGGCGGCAAGCCTGTACGAAAGGAGAGCCCTGATTTATAAAAGAATGGGCCTCATCGACTCAGCCTTCCTCGCGCTCAACCTTGCCGACAGCTTCTACATCAGAGCCACCAATCCGCGCGGACAAATACGTGTAAAGATGGAAAAGCTGGATGCCAAAGCCCAGTTCCCGGACTCCCTGCCGAAAGTCCTGATGCACTATGAAGAAATAAAAGATAAAGTGCCCGGCTATATGCTGCTGGATTATTACATGGGCTACGGAAATGCCATGTACAGAGCCGAAAAATACCAAGAAGCCATCCCGTTGCTTGAAAAAGCCGTCAGCTTATCCAAAGCCCGCGGAGATATGGAAACCGAAAATCACAACAACCGGTTACTGCTCGACAGCTACCACCGTACCGACAGGATGAAAGCTGCAAAAGAACTGCTCCCCCGCTATAATATGATTATCGACTCTGTAATTCATGGGAAATCCATTCGCGAATCCATAGCCTCGCATATACGTTACGAGACGGAGAAGGTGGAACAGGAAAATAGTCTGCTCACGGCAGGTATAGCCTTGCGCAACAGTGTTATCCGTACATATACCATCGGCACAATTGCATCCATCCTCTTTATCCTGCTCCTGGCTACCTGGTTCTGGAACAGACACCGATCTCTGAAATTGCATCATCAATTGGATGAAAAGGAACTCGAAATCACCTCCATCCGCCTGGATAAAAAGGAAAAGGAATTGAAAAGAATTCTTGAATCGCGCCATGAACTTCATGAACACAACCAGGAACTGCTTCGGCAACTGGCTGAAATACAAATCTCAAACCAATCCGGTAGCGAACTCAACAAGCTTATGGAAACTCTGTCTCCCACCATGCTGACGCCTAAAGAAGAAGCTGAATTCCGTGTCGCCTTCTCCGGCATTTATTCTACGGCACTTATCCGCCTGCGCGATGTGTGTCCCAATATCACCAAGAATGAAGAATTGCTGTGTATGCTCATTCTGCTCAACCAAAGCACCGAAGAAATAGCCCGGATATTAGGTATAGCCTCCGCCAGCGTCACCAGGATACGTTATCGGTTAAGGCCGAAACTCAATATCCCGGAGAAAGCTTCGCTGGATGCGGAGATCAAAAGGATTATGAAAGAGTAATCTCAACTACTCTTTCTATAACTCCTCACCGCCCACAAATTAAAAAATACTGCAAAGGCCATCAATGCTCCTAACTGTGGAAGTAACTCCACAATGCCACCACCCCGCAGGTAAATGGTACGCATCACCTCTACAAAGTATTTCAGCGGATTGAGTGCAGCAATCAGTTGTGCCCACTCCGGCATACTGTGTACGGGAGTGAACAAGCCGCTCATCAGCATCAGTATCAGCATAAAGAACCACATGACGAACATAGCCTGCTGCAACGTAGCGGAATGATTGGAAATCACCAGACCGAATCCGGAGACTACAAACAGGAAGACCACTGCAAAAAGGTATATCGTCACGAAATGCCCCACAGGAAGAATGCCATAGAGCAACCATGCCAGAAAGAAACATATCGTAAGCACAATGAAACCTATCAGCCAATAAGGTATCAGCTTGGCAAGAATAAACGTCAGTTTGGAGACAGGCGTTACATTGATCTGCTCGATAGTGCCCACTTCTTTCTCACCTACCACATTGAGCGCCGGAAGAAAACCGCAAATCATTGTCAACAACATCACCATCAATGCCGGAACCATAAAGAGCTTGTAGTTCAGGTTCGGGTTATACAGATTCTGCGTTGAAATACCGATCCGGGGCAATCCCATCCCGGCAGACATTGCCCTTACCGGTGATTCAGATTGCAACTCACGGGTATAGTCATTAACGATGGAAGACAGGTACGAGCCGCCCAATCCTCCCTTTGTACCGTTCACCGCATTGACGGCAACCAGCAGGCGGGGGCTGTTACCCGTCACCCAGCTCTTCTCAAAATCGCGGGGAATCTCCAGGATAATATCTGCCGAACCGATTTCGATGGAGCGCAATCCTTCATTGTAGGTATCAGGAAGGGCCGTTGTACGGAAATAGGTAGATGCACCGATCTTATCCACAAGGCGGCGCGAAAGGACGCTGTGGTCATTATCCACAATGTTCAGGTTGATGTTCTTTATCTCCAGGTTTGCCGCCCAGGGCATCAGTATCATAATCATGCAAGGGAAGATAAGAATCATCTTCGGCAGGAACGAGTTACGGAGCAACTGCTTGAATTCTTTTTCTATCAGAAACTTTATCATACCACCACTCTCCTATTCTAATCGGTTCTTAAACTTCTTGAAACTAATCGTAATCAACGCAACCGCCATTACAGCAAGAATACTGACTTCCATCAATACCAACGAAATGTCCACTCCTTCGATCATCAGCTTCCGCACAGCCTGAATGTACCAGCGGGCAGGAAGTACGGCCGAAATGCCTTGAAGCAGCAAGGGCATGCTCTCTATAGGGAATATCATACCGGAGAGCAGCATGGTAGGCATCATCAGTATCAATCCCGATGCAAGCATGGCAGCAACCTGCGTCCGCGTCACCGAGGATATCAGCAAGCCCAGAGCCAGGGAAACGAAGATAAAGAGCAGTGATACCACAATCAGCCAGAACAAGCTACCCGCCACGGGAACATCGAGCACATAGACCGAGAGCAGCAAAATCGTTGTCAGGTTGACAAACGAAAGCACAAAGTAAGGAACTGCCTTGGCAAGAATAATAAACAATGGCTTCACCGGAGAAACCAACAATATCTCCATCGTTCCCGTCTCCTTCTCCCGAACAATGGATATGGAAGTCATCATGGCACAAATCAACATCAGGATCAGTCCCATCACACCCGGCACAAAGTTGTAGGCGCTCTTCATCTGCGGATTATAGAGCAGCTTCACTTCGGGAACAATAGTGGAAACCTGCATTCCCGCCGGAAGCATTTCGCGTCCGGCAGAGGATATGATGTTGGCGGCATAACCAGTCTGTGTGGTTGCCGTATTGGGGTCGGTAGCATCGGCCACCAACTGTACACAAGCATCTCCGGTATAAACGTGATTCGCGAATTGCTCGCTGAAGATGACTGCCAGGTCAATGTCTCCCCGTCTGAAAGACTTCTCAACCTCGTCCGGAGTATTCAGATTCGTGGTGACGGAGAAATATTCACTCGCATCCAGACGGTCGATAATGCGCCGGGTGACAACATCGTTCGACGGGTCGAGAATAGCGACACGGACATTCTTCACTTCCGTGGTTATGGCAAAGCCGAAAAGGATAATCTGCACCACAGGCATACCCAGCAATATCAGCATGGTTCGCCTGTCGCGGAAGATATGGAAGAATTCCTTTCGGACAAAAGCTATAAATTGTTTCATTGTTCTTACTAATTATGTTATGAATCGGCTAATCCGCCGTACGCACCGCCTCCCGTGCCAACTGCTGGAAAACATCATCCATTGTAGCAACCTTAAATTGCCGTTTCAGTTCATCGGGCGTATCGAGAGCACGGATCACGCCATCCACCATGATAGAGATACGGTCGCAATACTCGGCCTCATCCATGAAGTGGGTGGTGACAAAGACAGTGATCCCCCGGTCGGCAGCTTGATAAATAAGCTCCCAGAACTGGCGACGGGTAGCAGGATCTACCCCACCCGTCGGCTCATCCAGAAAGACGATCTTCGGTTCGTGAAAGATGGAAACGGAGAAAGCAAGTTTCTGTTTCCAGCCCAGCGGCAGACTTTTTACCAGCGTATCACGTTCGGCACTCAGCCCGATGCGTTCCAAAAGTTCATCGGTCTTGCGGGCTATTTCATCTTCTGCCATGCCGTAAATCCCAGCAAACAGCCGGATATTCTCCCACACTTTCAGGTCTTCGTAAAGAGAAAACTTCTGGCTCATATAGCCGATATTCTTTTTCACATCCTCCGTCCGTGTGGCAACATCGAAACCGGCTACGCGGGCCGTACCTCCTGTGGGATGGCTCAATCCGGTAAGCATGCGCATTGCCGTAGTCTTTCCGGCACCGTTGGCACCCAGGAAGCCGAATATCTCGCCACGATGGACTTTGAAAGAGATATGATCCACTGCCGTGAAATTGCCGAAACGTTTGGTGAGCTTATCCACTTCGATGACATACTCATCTTTCTGTTCCACCTTGTCATGTTCCAGTCCCGGCGGACAAAGAATACTTGCAAACTGGTTCAGAATACGTTCCGGAGTATCTATCCCATGTATCTGCCCCTCATTGATAAAGGCAATGCGGTCACATTGGCGTGCCTCATCAATAATAGGCGTAGAGGCTATGATGGTGATGCCCTGTTCCTTCAATCGGCGAAGCATCCCCCAAAACTCCTTGCGGGAAACAGGATCTACCCCTGTTGTCGGCTCATCGAGGAAAAGCACATCCGGTTTATGGATAAGCGCACAACTCAACGCCAGTTTCTGCTTCATACCTCCGGACAAAGCTCCGGCACGGCGTTTGCGGAAAGGCTCTATTTGCTGGTAGATATCCTTCACCAATTCATAATTCTCCTCAATGGTGGTATGGAAAACAGTAGCAAAGAAGTTCAGGTTTTCTTCTACCGTCAAGTCCTGATAGAGGGAGAAGCGTCCCGGCATATAGCCTACGCGACGACGGATTTCTTTATAATCCTTCGCTATATCCAGACCGCACACCGAAGCATTTCCACTATCGGGAAGCAGCAAGGTGGTGAGGATACGGAAAAGAGAAGTCTTCCCTGCCCCATCAGGCCCGATAATGCCGAACAACTCTCCGGAAGGAACCGTCAAGGAAACACCCTTCAACGCCTCCACCGCCCCATATTTCTTGGTAACGTTATCTACAACAACCGCATGTTCCATAAATTAATCACTAATCACTAACCGTTAATCACTAAACTCCACTCCCCCGTACATGCCTATCTTCAACAGCCCGTCATTGTGCACGGCAATCTTCACGGCATACACCAGGTTGGCACGTTCATTCTTAGTCAGGATAGTCTTCGGGGTAAATTCCGAGGTATCCGAAATCCAGGTTACTACGCCCGGATACTGCTTATGCTCATCGGTGCCGTAATCGGAGAAGACGGTTACTTTCTGTCCCAGCTTTACCTGCGACAGTTGTTCGGAGGTGATGTAAGCACGAAGGTACATCTGTTCCGTATCGGCCACTTTGAAAAGCGGAGTGCCCATAGCTGTGAGTTCTCCCGCTTCGGCGTACTTTGCCAGTACAGTGCCGGTTATCGGAGAGGTGATGTGACACTTCTTCAACTGGTCTTCCACCTGTGCCACCTGAATACCGACGGATGAACTTTGCCACGTCAGGCTTTGGTGACTGTTAGACAAGGTAGAATTCTGCGCAACAAGTTGCTTGCGGAGCACTTCAAGCTGATCTTCCGCATCATCCAGTTGTTTCTGGTTTGCCGCACCTACTTTTAGTAAGTTCGCCACGCGGTTCCGTTCGCGTTGGGCGGCAGATATTTGTTCTTTGGTGGCTGCTACCTGTTTCAGGATATCAGGGCGCTGTTCTTCGACGGATTTAATGCTCGCCTCCAGTTGCAGCTTCTTCAGGTAGAGCTGTACGGTATCTACTACGCCGACTTCTTCACCGGCCTTCAGCAACATTCCTTCTTCGATATCGAAATAAAGCAGGCGGCCCGACGCTTCGGCAGATACAAGCACTTCCGTAGTCTCAAACGTTCCTGTTGCATCATATTTCGGGGCACCGCTTCCACAAGCGGAAAAGAGGGCCAATAGGGAACAAAGTCCCAGTAAATTCCTTGATTTCATAATAATCTATATTTTTATGCCTTTAATTATTCAATGTATATTTCAGATTCCAGATGTTCATCAGTAACTGCACCTCATGCAAAGCCTTGGTTTGACGTGCCAGATTCTCAGCTGTGATTTCACGAAGCATATCGGTCACGGTCAGCGTACCGTTCTCCACTTTAGCCTCGGCGGCCTTGCGGATATTGACACGCAAACGGATAATCTCATCATCATCCACCATCTGCCGGCGCATGGACTGGATGGCCGAACTTTGTTGGGTAGATTCCAGATTGGTATTGAACAGGAACACATCGCGGCTGGTCTCCAGCTTACGGCGGTTGTTATCTATCAGCCTGCGATCATTGCGCAACGTGTAGAGGCTACCGAAGTTCCACGACATACGGACTCCCGCTACATAGTATGCGGAGAAATCATCTTTCAGCATGTTCAATCCCGGATTTCCGTAAGCTCCCTGCACGAACAGCCCGAAGCGGGGACGGAAGCGCGTCTTCAATGAAGACTCCTGCACGTTCAATTGTCCGCCTTGGGCATCGAACCAGCGAAGTTCCGGACGGTTGTTCACCAATGAAGTGGATTCAAAAGTATCGGCGGGCTTCTCCAATGTAGTTCCGGAAACGATATCCTTTCCTATAAAGATAGAGAGCATACTCAGATAGGCCTGTCGCGAAGATTCCAGTTCAATGCGTTTCTGCTTCGTGTTCAATATCTCCACGCTTACGGCATCCAGATCGCTCTGATTGGCAATGCCGTTTGCTATATAGTTGGATACTTGCTGATGGGTGCGTCCCAAGTCTTCCTGCAAAAGCTGATTCTGTTTCAACTGTTCATCCAGCAACAAAATGCCGAAATATAGCTGATTCACACGATCATTCAGTGCATACATATCCACTTCCTGCTTCCCGCGGTCTATCTCCGAAGTAGCCCGGGTCAGTTGTTTCTTGGAACGGATATCTCCACCGTCCCAGATGTTCTGCGACACTTCCAGCATCACCTGATACTGATCTTTGGGCATACTTTTTATATCGATTCCCGGAACGTCCACCGGCAGCTTTGTAACATCACTTTGATAGGTTGCTTTTCCTGAAAGGGTGAATTGTGGCAGATAGCCTTTTCCGGCATTCTCCAGGTTATACTCCCGGGCTTTCTCTATCAGACCGTATTGCCGCACCAGCGGATAATTGGTCTGTGCCGAGTGTTGGCATCCCTCCAGCGTGAGCTGCGCATGTGCCAGCATTGCCGCAAGAACAAAGGAAAAAGAGAGAATAGTTCGTTTCATTTCCATATACATTTCTTGTTTATTTCTTTATAGGACGCAAAGATAGAGCTTAAAAGTATATGGATACATTCTATTTGTGTGCAATGATGCTCTATTTATCCGATTACCAGTATTAAAAGACAGGAAAACCCTATGTTTTCTTATCTTTGCCACAGATATAGATAAATTAAAGGAGGAAAAGGATATGGAAAAGAGCAAACCTATGGAGCTTGGGCTTGGCGAGCTGCTGAGTAATCCAAACATCGTAAACAATAACAGTTTTCGCTTTATCAGCCGTGATCTCGGTGTTATCATCAGCTTTGCCCAAATGGATAGTATCCTCTTTAGCACAGGGAGGCCCTATCGCGCCAAAGAAAGCAGAATCATCCGGATACTGAGAGGTGAAGCACGGATTTCCATCAATCTGATAGAATATAAGGTAAAGGAACCAATGATTATTATCAGTCCTTTCAATTCACTGATAGAAATTGTGGAAATCAGTGAGGATTATGACTTTCAGGTCATTGTTCCCGATAATAACTTTTTGCCCATCGCACAGGGAGGTGCACTGACGGATTCGTACACAAAGCATGGCATTTTCATTTCGCCCACAGAGGAAGAATTACCGCAAATCGATGCTTTCTTTTCAATGATATGGGACGCTGTGCACAAAGTTCCATTCCGCCGGGAAGTGGTACAACACTTGATTATAGCATTACTCTATAATATAAGGTACATACATGCAAAGAACGAAGAGTCCGCCCCATTACAGCTCTCACGCCAGGAAGAAGTATTCCGCCGCTTCATCGGGTTGGTTAATGAACACAGTAAACGTGAACGTAACATCAGTTTCTATGCAGATAAACTGTGTCTGACTCCTCATTATCTGAGTACGGTTATTCGTGAAGTAAGCGGGCAGACGGTAATGCAGTGGATTAACCAAGCCGTTATTCTTGAAGCCAAAGTGCTGCTGAAACACAGTGATTTGTTGGTATTCCAAATCTCGGATGAATTGGGATTTCCCAATCCGTCATTCTTCAGTAAATTCTTTAAACGAATGACGGGGATGACACCGGCGGAATATCAAAAGAAACGCCACACCTGAGCAGGGCAAATGCCACACCTAAACGGGGCAAACTCCACACTTCACACTCGTCCAAGTGTGGCATCGGCACCCACGAAGTGTGGCATTGCGGGTGCTGAAACACAGCATTGGAAAACATTCAACTGAAAATGAGAAACTTTCATCTTATAACAAGATGATACGCTTCTGCATAATATCCACCAATTGCGCTTTCAACAACTTGGCATTGATAGGCTTGGGCATATATCCATCGAATCCGCTTTCCATCACTTTCTGTTCATCCGAAGCATAGGCAAAGGCTGTAACGGCAATAATAGGAATCTTTGCAGAATACTTACGAATCTCCCGGGTAGCCTCGTACCCATCCATTACAGGCATATTGATATCCATCAATACAATCTGAGGATTATGTTTCCGGAACATTTCCACAGCCTCCATACCGTCCCAGGCATGAATCAAATGATAGTCATATTTCAGGATGGATTCAAAAAGCTTATAATTGCTTGCATTATCTTCTGCAACCAGTATGGTCAATTTGTTTCTTTCTATCGAAACGGGTTGAATATCTTTGGGCATCTGTTTCTTGTCTTCCTTCACAGCCGGTTTGTAGGGAAGCGTAAACCAGAAAGTAGAGCCTTTACCCTCTTCCGATTCCACGCCGATTCTGCCACCCATATGATCCATCAGTGTTTTACAGATAGAAAGTCCCAACCCTGTTCCCTGGGCAAAAGAGTTCAGCTTGACGAAACGCCCGAAAATGTTTTGTTGCTTATCCTTCGGAATTCCACATCCGGTATCGGTCACATAGAAATATAATTCATTCTCCCGCATTTCATAGCCAAAACGAATGCTGCCTTTTTCGGTAAACTTAATGGCATTTGTCACAAGGTTAATCATCAATTGGGACAAACGGTTCTTTTCCGTATAAGCCATACATGGCCCGGCAGGTTCCACAAACTCCAGTTTCACCGCATCCGTCTTCACTCTCAACAAGAAACCACGCTCCAGTTCCCTCATCAACTCATTCAGTTCGATATTAGAGTAATTCAACTCCAACGTTCCCGCCTCAATCTTCGACAAATCAAGAATATCACTGATGAGTTGCAGCAACAAGGTATTATTGTTTTCGATGATGCTGACATATTCCTGTTTTTCCTCTTCTTCCTCGGTAGACGCCAATATCCCCGAGAAACCAACAATAGCATTCAACGGGGTACGAATTTCATGACTCATATTAGCCAGGAAGGCCGACTTTAAACGATTGGATTCTTCGGCAAGCTCTTTTGCTGTCGTAAGTTCTTGTTCCATTTTCTTCCGGTTGGTGATGACAAGCGACGAGCCTACCAGTGTCAATGGCTTTCCATCTTCGTCACGAGCTTCTACGGCAGCCTGTGCTTCCACCCACTCCACCTTGTGCAGGTTGTTTTTCTGCACATTGACGATACGGTATTCTTCTTTCACTTTTTCCGCCCGTCCTTCTATCAGGTCCCGGTAGGCCTGTTTCACCCGTTCACGGTCTTCCTTGAAGATTTTTGAGAAATACTGAGAATCGGGCACAGATAGTTGTGAATCTTCTACCTCCTGTTCGTCAGTACTCAGTTCAATCGGTCTATTGATATCACACAGGATTGTTTTGCTCTTCAGATCCCACTTCCAAGGTACGATGTTGGCAACATCAAGAGCCATCGCCAGTTTGCTGTTGGTAGCACTCAACTTTTGCTGTGCTTTGTGCAGTTCTGTGCTGTTCAGGCAGAAGATATCAATCATATTTCCCTGATGGGTTCCTTTCAATACCACATCGTAAAAAGTATCGATGGCTTTAAAGTAGTAAGGGAATGTGATGGCTCTTTTCTCCGTCAACGCCATCTTTGTAAAATGCAGGAATTCGGGCATGGATTCCGGAAATATTTCACTTCCTTTTCTGCCTATGACCTCTTCCTTACGATAGAAATGTTTCTCAAATTCCGAATTTACATTCCGATAAATCAATTCGATGGGATTACCGTTCTTATCGGTCACCAACTCTTCCTGCATATAGAGTATGGGCATATTGTTCACCAACATCTTATAAGTAGCCATTGCATCTATCTCGTTCTGTTGTGCTTTCTTCAATGCATTCAAGTTGCGAATACGATACAGGAAGAGCAGTGTAATAAGCAAAATAGAGAAAAGAGTTCCCAAGATAAAATACCGGTAATGCTCCCAAAACGTAGGCGGTTTATTCAGGAAACGGGTATTGGCAGGACACGTGGAAAGAGAAAGCCCGTCACGTACCAGTATTTCATAATTAATAACAGGCGCCCCATCTGTGGGGATATAGCAAGGAATATGGCGTGCCTGTTTGTCTTTCAACACATCCGAAATGGTTTGAATCAATGCCGCATCATAACGATCCTGATTGTAAGTATATCCACCCAGCATACCTTCTTTTCCACTTGCTATATTTACCATACTCAAAGAAAAGATAGGAACGGAAGTAGCAGCTATAAGCTTATGAGAATTAGTGGCTAACATGCTAGTACCGGCAAATGCGTATTTGTAGAACCACGAGGCGAACAGAACTCCCGTTGTTTTAGTGTCTACGAAATACAGGGAATCCAACAGCTGATTGGTCGTCATATTTTCAGCAGACCAAAATTTATACTTGATATCCGGATATTTCGTATTCAGTTCTTGCTCGATAAGTGCGGAGTTGTCTTGATTGACTTTGCGCCCGTCACCTATAAATATAAACTCTTTCATCCCGGGAATCATCTGTTTCATCAGGCGAATGTTTTCCGGGATATACAAATCAGCGTACAGATAAACTAAATTATAGGGGTCAACCAAATAAGAAAGAGGAGTTCGTTCTTCAAGCGTAGAAGGCTGCCTGTGGATATAAGCCTCATAGGAATCTAAATAATCTTCCTGTGCACAAAGCACAATGGGAATATCTCCCCAAACTTTTCTATATTCATCCCGCAACAACAATGCCGAATTTCCCAGTAATAACAGCATGCGCGGAGAAAGATCTTTGTATTTATCGAATATATTGCGTTTGGATTCTTCCAGAATGGAATCATTTTCAACCAGCAACATATTCAGATGCTCTACGTAAAGAGTGATTCCAGGGTCTTTTTGAACGAATTCCGTAACGTTGGAAATAAGCCGGCTACTCCAGGGAGATGATTCCGTATATGAGTTTATACAAAGGATATAACTTTTACCCTCTATCGCATCTTTTTGTGCAAAAGCCCAATTTACAGACAAGAGGTAGAAAAACAGAAGTAGAAGATATTGTTTCATCTGTACCAGAAGAATTTTATGTTATGCGAAATATTTGCTTGTTTCATTTTGCAACACAAAAGTAGCAAAAAAAGAAGAAATACAACTATATAAATAAAAAAGAGAACCTTTTTTTCTATAAAAGGTTCTCCATCATCAAATTCAGATGTATCTATAATTACTTTCGCATTTTTTCCCTGCAATAGGACCGGTGTCCATAGATCACAATCACCACAAAACAGATGAACGGAAGGATGAATGACAGGTTCACAGCAGGCATACCCAGCAATGTACCACAGTCTATAATGCTTGCCTGAACCGGAGGTAATACCGAACCTCCGAGAATCGCCATAATCAATCCAGCAGCACCGAATTTGGCATCATCACCCAATCCCTGCAATGCTATACCGTAGATTGTGGGGAACATCAGAGACATACAAGCAGATACTCCTACGAGGCAGTACATTCCCCAGATATCCTGGAAACCAATCACCCCGGCCGTGAAGAAGCAAGCTGCAATAGCCAGTACTTTCAGCAACAGCCCCGGACTGAGATACCGCAGGATAAACGTACAGATGAAGCGGCTGGCACAGAAGATAATCATAGCCACAATGTTATATTGCTGTGAAAGCACTTCCGCAGCTTTCTCTTCCATTCCTTCCGACATGAAATAGCGCGTACCATATTGAATGATAAATGTCCAGCACATAATCTGCGCACCTACATAGAAGAACTGTGCGATCACTCCTTCGCGGTAATGGTGTATACCGAATATACGTTTCAATGTAGGCAGGAAGTTGATGTTATGAGACTGATCGCCATTCTTCGGCATCTTCACCATACGGATCACGATCAGCATAGCCAGAATGACAAGCCCGATAATCAGATAAGGCGCAATCAGTACCATCAGGTCTGAATCACGTACCGCAGCAAATTCTGTATCCGAAAGCTGGCTACGCTCCATCGTATCCATCGGGTTCAAGCGATTCTGAATAAAGTTCATCGCCACGTACATACCTAATAACGAGCCCATCGGATTGAAAGACTGTGCAAGGTTCAGTCGGCGTGTGGATGTAGCTTCATCACCCATAGAAAGGATATAGGGATTACAGCTGGTTTCCAGAAACGAGAGTCCGCATGTCAGTATAAAGTAGGCTATAAGGAAGGGATAGTAATTACCCGTCAGCATGGCGGGATAGAACAGGAATGCACCGATAGCATACAGTCCCAGTCCCAGCAGTACCCCTGCTTTATATGAAAAGCGACGGATAAAGATAGCTGCAGGGAATGCCATGGCAAAATATCCGCCATAGAAGGCCACCTGCACCAGTGCCCCGTCGGTAACACTCATACGGAAAATCTTGGAAAAGGCTTTCACCATCGGATTTGTGATATCGTTGGCAAAGCCCCACAAGGCAAAGCAACTGGTGATAAGAATGAACGGAATGAGGTAGCTTACTCCGTCTTTACTGATAATGCTGTTTTTCTTAGTGTTGTTCTTCATGGTAGTTATTTCTTTGGCTGGGATTAGTCATAAAGGTGGAAAATACGCTCCATCGGTTGCCATTTCTCGGCGGCTGTGGAACCGGGTTTCACAAGCTGGAAGATGGCCATATAGTCTTCCCATTCCTGTTGTCGGGGCAAGGAAGCGAGGCGCTCCATAGCTGCATCCCAGTCAAACCCTACAGGCACTTCGACTATCATAAACAGGCGGGTGTCCAAAAGATATATTTCCATTTCCAGAATACCGGCTTCACGGATACCGGCAGGTATTTCGGGCCAGATAGTCCCTTGGCTGTGCCGGCGACGATATTCGGCTATCAACTGCGGATCGTCACGGAGTTCCAGTGTCCGGCAGATACGCTCCACCGGCTGATGATGCTCTTTGGCGGGATAACGTTTGATTGATGTGTCCATAGTAAATCAATATTGAAACGCAAATAAACACAGATTTTAGCAGATTAAAAAGTGATACGATAATTATCTACGCAAAGCAGTGTTTATCTGCGTTCCGGCTAAGTTATTAAATAAATTCTTTGATTTCTTCACGGCTGCCGATCTCTCCTTTGGCAATGGCTTGCACCAGGATATTACCGATAGCAGTTGCCTCTACAGGTCCGGCATAGACGGGAATACCCAAAGCCTCGGCTGTCAGGCGGTTCAGCAGTGAATTACGGCATCCGCCACCGATGATATTGAGCTGTTCTATCGGAGCGGGAAGCAGACGATTCAGTTGGTCTATTCCTTGCTTATAGCGCAGGGCGAGTGATTGGAGTACACAACGCACTACCTCACCGTAAGTTTCCGGTATAGGCTGTCCGTGCGCTTCACAATACTCCGCAATGGCATCCTCCATATCCACAGGGTTCTGGAATATCTTATCATCTACGTCAATGACGGATGGAATATCCGCTGATTCGGCGGCAGAAAGTAAAAAATCGTATTCACATCGCTCTCCTCTTTCTTTCCATTGTGCCATAAGACGTTGCAAGATCCAAAGCCCGGTGATATTCTGAAGAAAACGAATCTTACCGCCTACCCCGCCCTCATTGGTGAAGCCGGCGCGGCAAGCTTCTTCCGTGAGGATAGGTTCATCCAGTTCAACACCCAGCAGAGACCACGTACCGGAACTGAGGAAGGCACAACGGGATTTATCCACCTGTGTCGAAGGAATCGCATAAACAGCACTTGCCGTATCGTGCGAACCGACAGCTATGACATCCACTTCATCCGTCAGGCCAATTTCTTCGGCAATCTCCCGTTTCAGTTTGCCACGTACCGTACCGGGCATCACAATGTCTCCAAAGAGATGTGCAGGTACTCCCAAACGATGGATGAGTGGCTGATTCCAAGTCCGGCTACGTGCATCAAGCAGTTCGGAGGTGGATGCAATGCAGTATTCATTATTTGCCACCCCTGTGAGGAAGTAACTGAAAAGATCGGGCATAAACAGAAGACGGTCTGCAACTTCCAATTGCGTATCACCACTTTTCTTCATGCTGTAAAGCTGGAAAAGTGTATTGATGGACATCACTTGTATGCCGGCTTCGGAATAGTGCCGAACAAAGTTGTCACCGAAAAACTCTTCCGGCAAACCATCCGTTCGGGGATCACGATAACACACAGGATTTCCCAGCAAATTACCGTTACGGTCTATCAATCCAAAGTCCACACCCCAGGTATCAATGCCAATGCTCCTGATATGATATCCCTTGCGCACCGCTTGCCGGAGTCCGTTCTTCATCTCATCAAACAGAGCCAGAAAATCCCAGTACACATGATTTCCCATCCGCACCTGACGGTTTGGAAAGCGGTACACCTCTTCCAGTTTCAGCGTACCCTGGCAGATGGAACCGGCCATAACACGACCGCTTCCACCTCCAAAATCTACTGCCAGATAGGTATTCATCATTTAGTCTTCTTTCCTAAAATGTATGTTTCAAGATCGTCGATCTCTTCAGGAGTAAGTACTGTGTAGTCTCCTCCGAACTGGATCATGATGCGGCATGCCATTTCAAAGAACATAGCACGCTCGAAAGCCTGGTCGAAGTCCTTACCACACACCACCTGCCCATGTTTCAGCAAGAGGACGGAATTATGATCTTTCAAAGCATCAATCACTCCCTGTGCCAATTCTTTCGATCCCGGACGATAGTAAGGAACTACCGGAATCTCACTTCCCACATGGCAGGGAATCTCCGCTGTTACGTTGAAGTTCGTAGGACGATTCTTCATACATGCCACAGCCGTGGCATAGTGTGACTGGAAATGCAGAACTACATTCACATCAGGACGCTCACGGAGTACTCCCAGATGGAAACCGCTTTCCATAGAGGGTTTCACTCCATTCAATACCTCTCCTGTAGAAAGGCGGCAGACAGCTACTTTTTCTTTAGGTAGAGAAGGTACCCATGAACCTGTTCCGGAAAGCAGGACTTCGTCACCAATGCGCCAGGAGATATTGCCGCTACTGCATATTGTCAATCCGGCATCTCCTACCCGATGCGCCTGGGCAATGAATTGTTCTATGTGTTCGTTTGTTATCATGTCTATTTCTATTTGTTATTTATAGATAGGTCCGTACGTTGTGCAGGCTCTGTAATCAGCTCCTTCTTTATCCATACCGAATGCATTCCAGGCAGCGGGACGGAATATCTTCTTCTCATCCACATTGTGCATGCAAACAGGAATACGAAGCATGGAAGCCAGCGTAATCAAATCCTGACCGATATGTCCGTAACTGATAGCACCATGATTGGCTCCCCAATTATTCATTACCGAGTACACATCTTCAAATGCCGGTTTATCGCAAAGACGGGGCACAAACCAAGTAGTAGGCCAAGTACGGTCCGTACGTTCATCCAGCAGCTTGTGAACTTCCGGATCAATCTCTACCGTCCATCCCTCAGCAATCTGAAGCACAGGGCCAAGGCCTTTTACCAGATTCAGACGGGTCATAGTCACAGGCATTCCACCCTTCGACAGGAAGTTGGAAGAGAAACCACCGCCACGGAAATAATCACGGTTAGCGGGATACCAGGTGGTAGCTTCAAGACATTTCTCCATTTCAGCCTCGGAAATTTCCCAATGAGGTTTCATGACAGGTTCACCCTGTGCATTTGTTTGCTGGCCTGTACCGTCCAGAGTGGTAGCACCGGAGTTAATCAGATGGATAATACCATTAGCTGCCAAACCGGTCAATTCTTTACCCGTAACACGTTTCACAGCTTCAGGACTCCAATATGTACGCACGTCAGAGAATATCTGTGCACGGTTTGTCAGCAAATGACCAAAGAGCATGGCTACACCGTTGCAGGCATCATTTTCAGTAGCTACCACGTATGCTTCACGGATGCCGTTCCAGTCAAAAGAAGTATTCAGCAGAGCTTCGGAGTAGTCACCATTCGGATAAAAATCCGTCCACTGGCGTTGTCCCTGGAAACCGGCGGCAATGGCATTGTGTCCAAGTGCTTCTTCCTTGAATCCCATTTCGCGAAGTTTCGGATTACCTTGTATAAGGTCGCGCATGATGAGGGTCATTTTCACAATAAACTCCCAATCTTCATCTTTTTGCTCACGGGTCTTGGTCTTTGCGGGGAGATTGAAATCCTTGCCCTCATTCTTCTTGCAATATTTCTCTGTCCATGCCATGGCTTTGGCAAACTCTTCCTTATCATAGATACCTTCAGTCATGCGACGGATAATTTCAGTCAGGTCTACAGATTCACAACGGATGCCCAGATATTCCTGGAAGAAATCCGGATTCACAATAGAACCGGCAATACCCATGGATACGCTACCCATCGACAGATAAGATTTTCCGCGCATGGTCGCTACTGCCTGTGCGGCACGTGCAAAACGAAGCAGTTTTTCTGCAACGTCGGCAGGGATGGAATTGTCATCCAGATCCTGCACATCACGTCCGTAAATGCCAAAAGCAGGTAATCCTTTTTGTGCATGTCCTGCCAGTACAGCTGCCAGATATACAGCTCCCGGACGTTCCGTACCGTTAAATCCCCAAACAGCTTTCGGATAATACGGATTCATGTCCATAGTCTCGGCACCGTAGCACCAGCAAGAGGTAACTGTGATAGTAGAACCCACGCCTTCGCGTTCAAACTTCTCGGCACAAGCCGCGCTTTCGGCTACGCGACCGATGGTACTGTCTGAAATCACACACTCCACCGGACTTCCGTCACCATTCTTCAAGTTACTGGTGATCAACTCGGCTACTGCTTTAGCCAGGTTCATTGTCTTTTCTTCAAGGCTTTCACGTACGCCACCCTGGCGACCGTCGATAGTGGGACGAATCCCGATTTTCGGATACTTTTTCATGCTATCATTTATTTGGTTAATAAAACATTATCTATGCTGAACTGTGCTGAAATCAGTTTGTAAAAAAAGGCTATAAAGAGCCTCTTAAATTTACTTCCGTTGGCAGACAAACCTGTATGGGTTTGCCACTCAAGATGAAATCTGCCGTCAGGATTCCCATCTTTTGCCAATCAACACTCATCACTGTTATTCCCTTATCAATCACTTCATAAGCCGGCGTATCATTATAGGCTATCAAGCCGAAATCAACGCCACACGTCAAACCTGCCGCACGGCTCTTCTTCACAATCTCCACCACATCCACCTGACGGATGGCAATATAGGCTTCACCGGAATGCACTTCCCTGTCGTCCAAAGTCTCTATTATCTCACATTCCAATTGATGATCTGCACAATACTTCCCGAAATAATCGCACGTCTCCTTGGGATGCTTACTTTCCCGTGCCAGAAACAGGATAAGCTTGCGATAGTTCTGCAACCTATCTGACAATTGAGCCATAGCTGCGTAAAAGGCTTCACCGAAGTCCTGGCAGATGTATGAGTACTCCCGCTTGTCAAACTGCCCGAAATCAAGCAGCAACAGGCGGGAAGAGTCTATCTTATAGAGATAAGGAGAAATCTTTTCATTATCGAAGTTCATTACCACGTATTTATTATAGCGGCCAATGGAATCGCGAAGAATAGCATTGAACAATGCTTCGTTATACTGATGAAACCACAGGTCTACCTTATAACGCGTGGAAAGGCGGCGGATGATACTGTTATACAATGTATCTTTAAAGGGTGAATATTCATCGAGCAGCAGCAGGATATTTTTCTGGCGGTTCACCACATAGTAACCTTTACCAGGAGTAGAATCGATAATCCCCCGCTCCTTCAGATCAATAAAAGCTTTAAAAACCGTATCGCGGGAAACTTTATAATCGTGGCTCAGCTGATTGATGGAAGGCAGGGCGGTATCCGTCTTGTAACGTCCCATGGAAATGTCCTGGCTGATCAAATCGGCCAGTTGTTTTACCTTCGTCGTTTGTTGCCCGAAAATTGTTTTCATATTGCGTATACAGGTTTAATCAAAGTAAGGATGACACATACAACTGTGCTGAACTGTGCTGGTGCAAAGAAAGATTATTTATTCTGAATCAGCAAGAAATAGGGATATGTTTTGCAGCATATAAAAAGCAAAAGCCCCGTTACATCTTTGCAATGCAACGAGACCCGCTATTTCTAAAGTTATCAAAACAAGTCCGAATGTGTCCCAGTATTAAGCAGCAATAAAGTCAATTCTTTATCATTCTGCTCCCATATCAACAACCAATCCGGCTTTATATGACACTCCCAATATCCTGAAAATTGTCCCGACAATATATGAGGTTTATATTCAGCCGGCAAAGAACCGTTTTCTTGTAAAAGAGTTATCACTTTATGCAAAAGTTCAATATCTAATCCTCGTTTCTGGCAACGCTTTAAATCTTTCTTAAACTGTCCGGTATATATCAAGGTATATGCCATCAGCCTAATATTTGCTTAAATAACTCATCTGCATCTTTTGCTTTATACACGCGCCCGGTCTTTACATCCTCCATAGCCTTTTCTATACCCGACTTTTTGTCAGTAATAGTCCAGCCCATCTTCTTTGCCAATTCTTTGAATAACTTTAAGTCAGCTTTCGGCAACTCAAATGAAATGGTTTCCATCGTTGTATCCATAATATACTCTCCTATATTTTTATAGTTGTAAATGCAAAGTTAAACCATTCTCTTTGACTAACAAATGTTTTTCTCACTTTGTTATACAGAGATTATTTATACTCCGCCCACGATTTAATTGCCAGATCATCCAGCGTCATCGTACAGAAAGCATTGATGAAAGCACTTGCCAGGCGGGCATTCGTAATCAGCGGAACATTCAGGTCGATAGCGGCACGACGAATCTTATATCCGTTGCTCAACTCACCCGCAGTGAGGTTCTTCGGAATATTCACCACCATGTCGATCTCCTTTTGGTGCAGCATATCCAACGCTTGCGGCTGTTGGTTAGTCTCACTGGGCCAATACACCTGCGTATTCTCCACCCCATTCTCCGTAAGGAACTTACTGGTACCTCCCGTTGCAAAAAGCTTATACCCTTTTTGCTGAAGCAGGCGGGCAGCGGAAAGCATTTCCACCTTCTGTTTCGGTGTACCGGTAGAAAGCAGGATATTTTTCTTCGGTATGCGGTAGCCTACAGAAAGCATAGCCTTCAGTACGGCACAGGACGTATCACTTCCGATACAACCAACCTCACCTGTAGATGCCATATCCACACCCAACACCGGGTCGGCCTTTTGCAAACGATTGAAAGAGAACTGACTGGCCTTGATGCCTACATAGTCCAGTTCAAAGAGATTCTTATTCGGCTTCTCTACCGGAAGCCCTAACATCACCTTCGTAGCCAATTCGATAAGATTAATCTTCAGCACCTTGCTGACGAACGGGAAACTACGGGATGCACGTAGGTTACATTCAATCACCTTAATGTCATTCTCACGGGCCAGATACTGGATATTGAACGGACCGGAGATATTCAGTTCGCGTGCAATCTCACGACTGATACGCTTAATGCGGCGTACCGTCTCCACATAAAGCTTCTGAGGCGGAAATTGAATCGTAGCATCACCCGAATGTACCCCGGCAAACTCAATATGTTCAGAGATAGCGTATGCCACAATTTCTCCATTCTGTGCCACCGCATCCATCTCCACCTCCTTGGCATGTTCAATGAACTGGCTGACAACCACCGGATGCTTCTTCGATACATTGGCCGCAAGTTGCAGGAAGCGTTCCAGTTCTTCCTGATTGGAACAAACGTTCATTGCAGCACCTGAAAGCACGTATGACGGACGCACAAGTACCGGGAAACCTACTTCTTCCACAAACTCGTTGATGTCGTCCATGCTCGTAAGCTCGCGCCAGCGAGGCTGGTCTACGCCGATACGATCCAGCATGGCAGAGAACTTCTCACGGTCTTCGGCATTGTCAATGCTTTTGGCGGAAGTACCGAGTATAGGTACCTTCTGCGCATCCAAACGCAGGGCAAGGTTATTCGGTATCTGACCACCGGTAGAAACAATCACCCCGTGCGGATTTTCCAGTTCAAGAATATCCATTACCCGTTCGAAGGTAAGTTCGTCGAAGTAGAGGCGGTCGCACATATCATAGTCTGTAGATACGGTTTCGGGATTATAGTTGATCATAACGCTGCGATACCCCTCTTTACGGATGGTATTCAGTGCCTGTACACCGCACCAGTCAAACTCTACGGAAGACCCGATACGATACGCACCGGAACCAAGTACAACGATGGATTTACGGTCACCGAGGTAATGAACATCATTAGCGATGCCACTATACGTCAGATACAGGTAATTAGTCTGTGCAGGATATTCGGCAGCAAGAGTGTCTATTTGCTTCACTACAGGGACAATGCCAACGCTCTTACGATGATTGCGTACATAGAGGATACCGTCTTCCATGTCTCCTTCATAACCGATGGCACGGGCTATCTGGAAATCGGAGAAACCTTGTACCTTGGCTTTTTTCAGCAATTCCAAAGGCAGATCGGCTATCTGTTTGTGGTTCTTACTCCACTGTTCCAACTCTTTGCTGGTGTTCATTATGTTCATCAGCTTCTCCAGGAACCACTTATCGATCTTCGTCAGTTCGTGCACCTGATCAACGGTATATCCGGCACGGAAAGCTTTGGATATGACGAAGATACGCTTGTCCGTCGGTTCACGGAGCGCCTTGTCTATATCAGAGATAACAAGTTCCTTATTTTCCACGAAACCATGCATCCCCTGTCCTATCATACGCAGACCTTTCTGAATGGCTTCTTCAAAAGTACGGCCGATAGCCATCACCTCGCCTACTGACTTCATGCTGGAACCCAGTTCCTTGTCTACACCATGGAACTTACCCAAGTCCCAACGGGGTATTTTGCAGACCACATAATCCAATGCAGGTTCAAAGAAAGCACTTGTGGTTTTCGTTACAGAATTCTTCAAGTCGAACAATCCGTAGCCAAGACCGAGTTTTGCAGCAACGAAAGCAAGCGGATACCCCGTAGCTTTAGAAGCCAGAGCAGAAGAACGGCTCAAGCGGGCATTTACTTCAATCACTCTATAATCTTCACTTTCAGGATCATAAGCATACTGCACATTACATTCTCCTACAATACCGATATGGCGAATGATACGGATAGCAAGTTCGCGCAGCTTATGATAATCGGAGTTACTGAGCGTCTGAGACGGAGCTATAACAATGGACTCTCCCGTATGGATGCCCAGCGGGTCGAAGTTCTCCATATTACAAACGGTAATACAGTTGTCAAAGCGGTCGCGCACCACCTCATACTCCACTTCTTTCCATCCACGCAAGGATTTTTCCACAAGCACCTGTGGAGAGAAGGAGAAAGCTTTCTCAACCAATACATCCAGTTCTTCTTCATTGTCACAGAAGCCGGAACCCAGTCCGCCAAGCGCGTATGCAGCGCGGACAATCACCGGATAACCCAATTCGGCAGCAGCACGACGGGCATCAATGGCATTTTCTACGGCTTCGCTTTTGATAGTCTTTACATCGATTTCATTCAGCTTATGCACGAAAATCTCACGGTCTTCCGTATCGATAATGGCTTGTACGGGAGTACCGAGAACTTTTACATCATATTTCTCAAAAATTCCGTCTTTGTAGAGGGCAACACCACAGTTCAATGCCGTTTGTCCACCAAAGGCGAGCATAACGCCGTCCGGACGTTCTTTTTCGATGACTTTCTCTACAAAATAAGGAGTGACAGGCAGGAAATAAATCTGGTCGGCAACGCCTTCCGAAGTCTGCACAGTAGCGATATTCGGGTTGATAAGAACGGTGTAGATACCTTCTTCTTTCAAGGCTTTGAGTGCCTGGCTGCCGGAGTAGTCGAACTCACCTGCCTCGCCGATTTTCAGTGCACCGGAACCGAGTAGCAGGACTTTCTTTATATTGTTTTCTTTCATTTGTTGTACGTTTATAGGTGATTACAGCAGTTTCACGAACTCATCAAACAAAAACTCCGTATCCGTCGGCCCGCTGGCAGCTTCCGGATGGAATTGTGCAGAGAACCAGGGATTCCGTTTATGTTTAATACCCTCATTAGATCCGTCGTTCATATTGATGAACAGCGGTTCCCAATCTTCCGTCAGCGTAGTGTTGTCCACTGCATAACCATGATTCTGCGAAGTGATAAAGCAACGTTCCGTGCCCACCATACGCACCGGCTGGTTGTGACTGCGATGACCATATTTCAGCTTGTATATCTTTGCTCCTCCTGCCTTACTCAGCAACTGATTTCCCATGCAGATACCGAAGATAGGTAGTTTTTCATACTTCATTGCCCGGCGGATGTTCTGCACCGCAGCATCACAGGTATCCGGATCACCCGGGCCGTTACTGATGAAAAGTCCGTCGAACTCCAGTTCATTATAATCATAATCCCAAGGCACACGGATGACTTCCACATCACGCTTCAGCAGACAGCGAAGAATATTAGTCTTCACTCCACAATCCACCAGGACTACTTTCTTCTTACCCGCACCTTCGTTGTACCGGATTATCTCCTTGCAACTCACCTTATCCACATAATTCACTCCCGCATACACGGCATCGGGCACATTCTCCGGTTCATCATCAAAAACAATCTTCCCCATCATCACGCCATGTTCGCGGAGCACCTTTGTCAGTTCACGCGTATCGATACCTGTGATGCCCGGCACCTGTTCGCGCTTCAGCCAATCAGCAAGGCTTTCCACAGCGTTCCAATGGCTAAAGTCTTCACTATAATCACTTACAATGATGGCTTCCGCATGGATACGTTCGCTTTCCATAAAGGTAGCCAGTCCATTCGGTTCGATAGTGAAAGGCGGCACACCATAATTGCCCACCAACGGATAAGTGAGCGTCATCAACTGTCCGGCATACGAGGGGTCAGTCAAGCTTTCGGGATACCCCGTCATAGCTGTGTTGAAAACCACCTCTCCCGCTACCGGCTTTTCGTAGCCAAACGACTTGCCGTGGAAGCGGCTCCCGTCGTCGAGGATAAGAGTTACATTTCTCATGTTAGTTAGTGATTAGTGTTTAGTGATAAGCAATTAACGTTAATCACTTATCACTAAATACTATTTCGTTAAAATTGATATACTTGTTCTATATAGTCAATAAAGGCATTATTCAGCATCTTCACCCCGCCCGGCGTAGGATAATCACCGCTGAAATACCAGTCTCCCTGATGATTGGGGCAAGCCTCATGCAGCCCCTCCAACGGTTGGTATACGATTTCCACCTTCGCCTTTGTTCCAGCAGGTGTCAGCAGTTCCACCATCTTGGCGGAGATTTCCTCGTCAGTGAAAGGTGCATAGATATCCTTCACATAGTTCACCATTTGCTCCTTCGGCAACCCTACCTGGTCTTTCGATTTGCGGTAGGCAGCGGCAATCACATCTTTCATATCCCGGTCTTTCAGCAACTCGATAGCCGCTTTGAAAGCAATGAATTCACTCATCTTTGCCATGTCGATGCCGTAATAATCAGGATAACGTACCTGCGGGGAAGAAGAAACAATCACAATCTTCTTGGGGCCCAGGCGGTCGAGAATACCAATGATACTCTGTTTCAGAGTGGTTCCGCGTACAATGGAGTCGTCGATAATGACAAGATTGTCCACACCCAGCACCAGACTGCCATAGGTGATATCATACACGTGCGCAGCCAAGTCATTGCGGCTGTTTCCTTCTGCAATAAACGTGCGCAGTTTGATATCCTTGATGGCTACCTTTTCGCTGCGGATACGGCGGGAAAGTATCTGTTCCAGCTCCTCCAGACTGGGACTATGTCCCAAGGAAGCGATCTGTTGCACTTTCTCTTCATTCAGATAATCATCCAGTCCCTGCAACATGCCGTAGAAAGCAACTTCCGCTGTATTCGGGATGAAGGAAAACACAGTATGGTCAAGGTCTTTATTGATGGCTTTCAAGATGTTAGGTATCAGTTTCTCACCCAATAGTTTACGTTCCCTGTAAATATCCACATCACTGCCTCGTGAGAAATAAATACGTTCGAAAGAACAGGGTTTCACCTCGCGTACTTTATTGATTTGGGTGGTACGCAGCTTGCCTGTCTTGTTAATCAGCAAGGCTTGTCCGGGCATCAATTCCTTAATGCTGGCTGCCGGCACATTGAAAGCGGTTTGTATCACAGGACGTTCGCTGGCAAGCACTGCCACTTCATCATCCTGATACCAGAATGCGGGGCGGATTCCCCACGGATCGCGCACGGCAAACGATTCACCGCTTCCCGTCAGTCCGCATATCACATAGCCTCCGTCCCACTCCTTGCTCGAAGTACGCAGCACGTTTGCCAGGTCCATATGATCTTCTATATAGTGAGTCACGCCCATGCCTGTCAATCCTTCCGCTTCGGCAAGATTGAAGAGGCGCTCCACTTCACGGTCGAGACGGTGTCCCACTTGTTCCAGCATGATGTACGTATCGGCATACTTCCGCGGATGCTGGCCGATAGCAGTGATACGTGCAAAGATCTCATCCACGTTCGTCATGTTGAAATTGCCGCAAAGAGCGAGATTCTTAGCCCGCCAGTTGTTACGCCTCAGGAAAGGGTGCACATAGGAAATGCCGCTCTTTCCAGTAGTGGAATAGCGCAAGTGCCCCATGTAAGCCTCGCCCGCAAAAGGAAGGTACTTCTTAGCATAATCCGCATCATGAAGCTGCTCTTTTGTCAGATCCTTAAAGTTGCTCTGCACCGTACCGAATATCTCGGTAATGGCGCCCGAACCGAGTGCACGCTCACGGAACATATACTCCTCACCGGGATTTGCTTCCAGCTTTACGCAAGCCATACCGGCGCCTTCTTGTCCGCGGTTGTGCTGTTTCTCCATCAGAAGATAGAGTTTGTTCAAACCGTACATCCATGTGCCGTACTTCTGTTCATAGTATTCCAGAGGTTTCAGCAGGCGTATCATGGCAACGCCACATTCATGCTTCAGTTCTTCCATCAGTTCATTTACAATTTACAATGTACAAAGTACAATTTATCGTTTACTATTTATTTCGTATTACCCTCTTTATTCCACTGTGACGCTCTTCGCCAAGTTTCTCGGCTGATCCACATCCATCCCTTTGCATACTGCGATATGATAGGCCAGTAACTGCAACGGTACTGTAGTAATTAACGGGTCGAGGCACTCGATTGTTTCCGGCAACTCGATACAAGTATCGGCAATCTTGCTGATAACCGTATCCCCTTTTGTCACCAGGGCAATCACTTTGCCCTTACGCGCCTTGATTTCCTGTATATTGCTCAATACTTTCTCATAAAGCCCGTTCTGTGTAGCAATCACTACTACCGGCATTTCAGCATCTACCAATGCGATAGGCCCGTGCTTCATTTCAGCAGCCGGATAACCTTCGGCATGGATATAAGAGATTTCTTTCAACTTCAACGCACCTTCCAGGGCTACGGGATACGAATATCCGCGTCCCAGATAGATAAAGTTATGCGCATACGTGAAAATCTTGGAAAGCTCTGCAATGCTGCCGTTCAGCTTCAGCACTTCTTTCATCTTATCAGGAATGCGGTTCAGCTCCTGCACGATGGCAAGGAATTGCCCCTCGTCTATCGTATTCTTCTCCTTGGCAAGCGTCAGCGCCAGCATGGTGAGCACTGTCACCTGTCCCGTAAACGCTTTAGTGGAAGCCACTCCGATTTCGGGACCTACGTGGATATAAGAACCCGTATGCGTAGCCCTCGGAATAGACGAACCAATCGCATTACAGATGCCATAGATAAATGCCCCACGACTCCGCGCCAGTTCCACAGCTGCCAGTGTATCCGCCGTCTCGCCACTTTGCGAAATCGCAATCACCACATCCTTACTGTCTATCACCGGATCACGGTAACGGAATTCCGAAGCATACTCCACTTCCACCGGAATGCGGCAAAGACTTTCTATCAGATGCTTTCCGATAAGAGCCGCATGCCAGGAAGTACCGCACGCCACGATGATGAAACGTTTGGCTGCCAGCAGGCGGTCTTTGTTATCAATCACTGCGGAAAGCACCACATTTGTACTTTCTACATTGATACGTCCGCGCATACAGTCGTGAATGCAATCGGGCTGTTCAAAAATCTCTTTCAGCATAAAGTGCGGATAACCACCCTTTTCCAACTGTCCCAGGTTCAGCGCCACCGTCTTCACTTCGTGCGGACATTCCACATTTTTCAGGTTCACCACCTTCAGTTTCTCTCCGCGGCGGATGACGGCGATCTCTTCATCTTCCAAATATACGACTTTATCTGTATATTCCACAATCGGCGTAGCATCCGAAGCCAGGAAAAACTCATCTTCACCGATACCTACCACCAACGGACTACTCTTGCGGGCTGCTATAATCTCATCCGGATTGTCCTTATCCAGCACGGCAATGGCATAAGCACCGATTACTTCACGCAACGCTAATTGCACAGCAGTCAGCAAATCTGTATTTTTGGATTTCTGGATGAATTCTATCAGTTGCACCAGTACTTCGGTGTCTGTACTGCTTTTGAATGAATAGCCTTTGGCCTGAAGTTTTTCTTTAAGGACGGCGTAGTTTTCGATGATGCCGTTGTGGATGAGAGCGAGATGTTCGGAAGAGGAATAATGAGGATGGGCGTTAGCGGAGCAAGGTTCCCCGTGCGTAGCCCAACGGGTATGGGCAATTCCAATGTTACCGGAAATATCTTTTTGAGTAACGAAAGTTTCCAGTTCCGAAACCTTACCTTTCGTTTTGTAAACGTTCAACTGTCGGTTATCACTGATTAATGCTACCCCTGCACTATCATATCCGCGATACTCTAATCGCTTCAATCCTTTGATAAGAATGGGGTAGGCTTTCTTTTGACCAATATAGCCTACTATTCCACACATACTAATTAATATTTGATTTTGCGCTGCAAAGATATAAAAACCTGAGAACATAAAGTTAATGTTTTGCCTATTTATTTATCAAAAGAATAGAAAAAAGTTATTTTCTTGTCAAAAAGTTAAAGAAAACAAACTTATTAAAGCAAAAGGAATAATTTTATAAATTCAAAGTAAGCAATGGAATTTTAGTTTTATATTGAAAGGAGATAGCGGAAAAATCTTCCAATCCGATAAAGAGTGTCGTTTTTCAAGGTTGCCAGATTGCCAAAAAGCCAAATTGCCAAGGCCAAAGGAAAAGGCCAATAAGATAAAAAGAACCTGTTGGCGGAATTAATTCATAATGGAATGGTAATGAATAAATAGATACGCGGACTACACGGACAAGGCGGACGAACGCGGACTTTTATTTTTCATCCGCAGATGACGCAGATAACGCTGAATTTTAAGCCTGAAAGGCTTGCATTATATAGCGTAGGGCATCGCCCTACGTAATCATCCCCATTTCTGAGCCCTGAAAGGGCGAGATAAAGCGTGTATGCTTGATTGCGCCCTTTCAGGGCTTAAATAGAGAGATACATAATCACGTAGGGCGTTGCCCTACGCTATGTAATATCAGGCTTTCAGCCTTATAAAATCCGCGTTCGTCAGCTTTGTCCGTGTAGTCCGCGTACCTATTTTATTCATAACCCTAACCGAAAGAAAGAAATCAATTCTGCCAATGGATAAAGAGACTAAATCCACGTCAATCCCATATCAACACTGTATCAAGTCCGTACCATCTCCGTATCTATAGGAATGGACTTGGTACGGAGTTGGTATGGACTTGACACGGAGTTGGTACGGACTTGGTTATATCCGGATAAGGATGAAACAAAAAAATGTCATGCACTTCCCTTTTGGCTATTTGGCATTATGGCAATATGGCAATTTCTCGAACGAGGGAAAGGCGTACTTACAATACAGAATATAAACCACGCATTTTACTTCAATTCAAAACACAAAAGCATATATTTTATTTCAATTTAAAACACAGATCCAATAAACAGACATTTTGCAAGTCACAAAAACCCATATTATTGTACCAATTTGAAATTAAATTAATACTTTTGCCAAACATTTTGATAGCAATAATAGGTATTACTACAGAATAAAGTAAACTTAAAAAGATGAAAGAAGAACTTTTTAACAACGAAACAAAGAGAAAAGCCGGACAACAGGGAAGGGAAGAAAGCCAACATCCTGTATATCAACGACAGCCCAGGCAGTTGGGCTTGTATGATGCAGAGAACGAGCATGACGCTTGTGGTGTCGGTATGTTAGTGAACATCCACGGAGGCAAGTCACACGAACTGGTGGAGTCTGCATTGAAGGTGTTGGAGAACATGCGTCACCGGGGCGCCGAAGGTGCGGATAACAAAACCGGAGACGGTGCCGGCATCCTGCTGCAAATCCCGCATGAGTTTATTCTTTTGCAGGGTATTCCTGTTCCCGAGAAAGGGAAATACGGTACAGGTCTTTTCTTTCTACCGAAAGATGAGAAAGACCAGGGTGCTATCTTAAGTATTATCATCGAAGAGATTGAAAAAGAAGGATTGACATTGATGCACCTGCGCAATGTGCCCACTTGTCCCGAAATCTTAGGAGAATCGGCACTTGCCAACGAACCGGATATCAAACAGATTTTCATCACCGGATTTACGGAAAGCGAGACAGCCGACCGTAAACTCTATCTCATAAGAAAAAGAATAGAAAACAAAGTACGCAAATCCGATATTGCCACGCGCGAAGATTTCTACGTTGTCTCCCTATCCACGAAGAACATCATCTACAAAGGTATGCTCTCTTCACTGCAACTGCGAGGCTACTTCCCCGATCTGACAAACCCCTACTTCACCAGCGGCATAGCACTGGTACACTCCCGCTTCAGCACCAACACCTTCCCTACATGGGGACTGGCACAACCGTTCCGCCTCCTGGCCCACAACGGCGAAATCAACACCATCCGCGGCAACCGGGGTTGGATGGAAGCCCGTGAAAGTGTGCTCTCCTCTCCCATTCTGGGCGACATCAGGGAGATACGTCCCATCATCCAGCCGGGAATGAGCGACAGTGCTTCACTGGACAATGTTTTGGAATTCCTCGTTATGTCAGGCCTCAGCCTGCCGCATGCCATGGCCATGCTAGTACCGGAATCTTTCAATGAAAAGAATCCTATCAGCGAAGATCTGAAAGCATTCTATGAATACCACTCCATCCTGATGGAACCCTGGGATGGCCCTGCCGCCTTGCTGTTCAGCGACGGACGTTTTGCAGGCGGTATGCTCGACCGCAACGGATTGCGTCCTGCACGCTATCTGATTACACACAACGACATGATGGTAGTGGCCAGCGAAGTCGGCGTGATGGATTTCGAACCGGGAGACATCAAAGAAAAGGGACGCCTGCAACCGGGTAAGATACTACTGGTAGATACCGAAAAAGGCGAAATCTACTACGACGGAGAATTGAAAAAACAGTTGGCCGAAGCCAAGCCTTACCGCAGTTGGCTGGCAACGAACCGCATCGAACTGGATGAGCTGAAAAGCGGGCGCAAAGTCCCCCATAGCGTAGAGAATTACGAGAGGATGCTGCGTACCTTCGGCTATTCCAAGGAAGATGTGGAGCGGCTCATCGTTCCGATGTGTACCACGGGTGCCGAGCCTATCCACTCAATGGGGAATGATACGCCGCTTGCCGTGCTTTCGGATAAGCCGCAACTACTGTACAACTACTTCCGCCAACAGTTTGCACAAGTCACCAATCCGCCTATCGACCCGATACGCGAGGAACTGGTAATGTCACTGACGGAATATATCGGCGCCGTGGGCATGAACATCCTGACACCCAGCGAAAGCCATTGTAAGATGGTGCGCCTCAACCATCCCATCCTGAGCAATGCACAACTGGATATTCTTTGCAACATCCGCTACAAAGGTTTCAAAACGGTGAAACTGCCCTTGCTGTTTGAAGTAGCAAAGGGTCGTGCCGGATTGCAGGAAGCACTCACAGCACTTTGCAAGCAAGCGGAAGAGTCCGTCAGCGAAGGGGTGAACTACATTGTATTGAGCGACCGTGATGTGGATGCCACTCATGCGGCTATCCCCTCCCTACTGGCAGTAAGCGCAGTGCACCACCATCTTATCTCCGTGGGTAAACGTGTGCAGACGGCATTGGTAGTGGAAAGCGGTGAAATACGCGAGGTGATGCACGCGGCCCTGTTACTGGGATTTGGCGCCAGTGCCCTGAACCCTTACATGGCATTCGCCGTGATCGACAAGCTGGTGGCGAAGAAAGAAATCCAGTTGGATTATGCCACTGCCGAAAAGAAATATATCAAATCCATCTGCAAGGGATTGTTCAAGATCATGAGTAAGATGGGTATCAGTACCATCCGCTCGTATCGGGGAGCGAAAATATTCGAAGCCGTAGGTTTGAGTGAAGAGCTCAGCAATGCTTATTTCGGCGGGTTGAGATCCACAATAGGCGGTATCCGGCTGGATGAAGTGGCACGCGATGCAATCGCATTCCACGATGCAGGTTTTGCCGCACAAGTAGACGGATTACTCCCCAACAACGGTTTGTATGCTTTCCGTAAAGACGGAGAAAAACATGCCTGGAACCCGGAAACCATTTCTACCTTGCAACTTGCCACACGCCTGGGCAGCTATAAGAAGTTCAAAGAATTCACCAGTCTGGTAGACAGAAAAGAAGCGCCTATCTTCCTGCGCGACTTCCTGGATTTCCGCCGTGCCCCCATTTCTATAGATAAGGTTGAACCGGTAGAAAGCATCATGCACCGCTTTGTGACGGGTGCCATGAGTTACGGGTCTATCAGCAAAGAAGCGCATGAGGCAATGGCCATTGCCATGAACCGGATTCACGGACGCAGCAACACAGGTGAGGGCGGCGAAGACAGTGCACGCTTCACGCCCCGCGAAGACGGAACCAGTCTGCGTAGCGCCATCAAGCAGGTAGCTTCGGGACGTTTCGGCGTAACAACGGAGTATCTGGTGAACGCCGATGAAATACAAATCAAAGTGGCACAAGGGGCCAAACCGGGTGAAGGCGGTCAGTTACCGGGCTTTAAAGTAGACCAGGTGATTGCGAAAACACGTCATTCCATTCCCGGCATTTCATTGATTTCTCCCCCGCCCCATCACGACATTTATTCCATCGAAGACCTGGCACAGTTGATCTTCGACCTGAAGAATGTAAATCCTCATGCCAAGATCAGTGTGAAACTGGTAGCCGAAAGCGGTGTAGGAACCATTGCCGCCGGAGTGGCCAAAGCAAAAGCCGACCTTATCGTCATCTCCGGTGCGGAAGGTGGTACGGGCGCCTCTCCTGCCTCCAGTATCCGCTATGCCGGTATCTCTCCTGAACTGGGACTAAGCGAGACGCAACAGACTCTCGTACTGAACGGTCTGCGCGGGCAAGTGATGCTGCAAGTGGACGGGCAACTGAAAACCGGTCGTGACATCGTGCTGATGGCGATGCTGGGTGCCGAAGAGTTCGGTTTTGCAACCAGCGCTTTGATTGTACTGGGTTGCGTCATGATGCGCAAATGCCATCAGAACACCTGCCCTGTGGGTGTGGCGACACAAAACGAGGAACTTCGCCGGCGCTTCCACGGACGCAGCGAATATCTGGTAAACTTCTTCACTTTCCTGGCGCAGGAAGTGCGGGAATATCTCGCCGAAATCGGTGTGGAACGTATGGATGATATCATCGGACGCACGGATCTTATTATCCGCAAGTCAGAAAACGAATCACCCAAGCAATCCCTGATTACTTTCGACAAAATACTGGCACGCGTCGATAATGGTGCAGCCATCCGCCACACCATCGACCAGCAACACGGCATCGACCACGTAAAAGACGTTGAAATGCTGCATGCCGCTGCCGAAGCTCTGAAAAACCAGAAAGAAATCTCACTGGAATATACGATTGCCAATACGGATCGTGCTTGCGGAGCCATGCTTTCGGGCACCATTGCCGCGAAGTACGGTGAAGCGGGACTGCCGGAACATACATTGAACGTAAAATTCAAAGGTTCTGCAGGACAAAGTTTCGGTGCCTTCCTTGTACCGGGTGTCAACTTCAAGCTGGAAGGTGAAGCGAACGATTACCTCGGCAAAGGCCTTTCGGGCGGACGGATTGCCGTGTTGCCTCCGGTACGCTCTAACTTCCAGGCCGAGAAGAATACGATTGCAGGAAACACCTTGCTCTATGGCGCAACCAGCGGTGAAGTTTACATCAATGGGCGCGTAGGCGAACGTTTTGCTGTCCGCAATTCCGGTGCCATTGCCGTAGTAGAGGGTGTAGGCGATCATTGTTGCGAGTACATGACGGGCGGTCGTGTGGTAGTCCTCGGTTCAACAGGGCGCAACTTCGCAGCCGGTATGTCGGGCGGTGTAGCTTATGTATGGAATAAGGATGGAAACTTCGATTATTTCTGTAATATGGAAATGGTGGAACTAAGCCTCATCGAAGAAGCCTCCTATCGTAAAGAGTTGCACGAACTCATCCGTCAGCACTACCTCTATACAGGCTCCAACCTGGCACGCACTATGCTTGATGACTGGAACCGATATGTGGATGAGTTTATCCAGATAGTCCCCATCGAGTACAAGAAGGTACTGCAAGAAGAGCAAATGCGGAAACTGCAACAGAAGATTGCAGAGATGCAGAGAGATTATTAAGAGATTTATGATTTCAGATTTATGATTTTATGACTTGCCGGACGGTATCATAAGGGCATGCCATAGCGTAAGCCTAAGCAGAGATCATAAATCCGAAATCGTAAGTCTAAACATAAATTATAAATCATAAATCTAAAAATGGCAGATCCAAAAGCATTCTTAAACATACCACGACAGGAAGCGGGATACCGTCCTGTCCACGAACGCATCACCGACTTCAGTCAGGTGGAGCAAACTTTAAACAGTCACGAACGTAAACTCCAGGCATCACGTTGCATGGATTGCGGTGTACCCTTCTGTCACTGGGCATGCCCGTTAGGCAATAAACAACCTGAATTTCAGGATGCGCTTTATAAAGGTAAATGGCGCGAAGCATACGAAGTACTCGCCGCCACAAACGACTTCCCCGAATTTACCGGACGCATCTGTCCGGCACTTTGCGAAAAGTCGTGTGTACTGAAGCTTTCGTGCGATGAGCCTGTCACCATTCGTGAAAACGAGGCGGCTATTGCCGAAGCGGCTTTTCGCGAAGGTTACATCGTGCCCATTCAGCCCGAACGTAATGGAAAGCGGGTTGCCATCATCGGTGCAGGTCCTGCGGGACTCTCCGCTGCCTGCCGGCTGAATGCTAAAGGCTATGAAGTGACTCTTTTTGACAGCAAACCCATGCCCGGCGGATTACTGCGCTATGGTATTCCTAATTTTAAACTCGATAAAGCAGTAATCGACCGCCGGATGGGAGTGCTTGAAGCCGAAGGCATCAAGTTCGAAATGGGCGTAACGGTAGATGTACAGAAACTCCCCGCGGGCTTTGATGCCTACTGCATCTGCACCGGGACGCCGCAGGCACGCGACCTCAACATCCCCGGACGCGAACTGAAAGGTATTTATCTTGCCCTCGAAATGCTGTCCCAGCAAAATCATATCCTCGATGGAGAAATGTTCCCCAAAGACCGTCTGGTAAATGCCAAGGGCAAACGGGTTCTCGTCATCGGTGGCGGTGATACAGGATCAGACTGTATCGGTACGAGTATTCGCCAGGGAGCCGTGAGTGTGACACAGATTGAAATCATGCCACAGCCTCCCGTAGGTCACAATGACGCTACTCCTTGGCCACAATGGCCCATTGTGCTGAAGACGACTTCAAGTCACGAAGAAGGTTGCACACGCCGCTGGTCACTGGCATCCAATCAGTTTATTGGCAAGAATGGAAAAGTCTGCGGTGTAGAGGTGGAAGAAGTGGAATGGATTCCGGCTCAGGATGGAGGACGCCCTACCATGAAGCCTACCGGAAAGAAGGAAGTGATAGACGCCGATATGGTACTTCTGGCCATGGGCTTCCTGAAACCGGAACAACCGGAATTTCCGGAAAATGTATTCGTAGCAGGTGATGCGGCACGCGGTGCCAGCCTTGTGGTGCATGCACTGGCGGACGGACGGAGAGTGGCAGAACGGATAGACAAGTATTTGAGTGATTAGTGGTAAGTGATTAGTGATTAGCAGGCTGTGCTATGCTTACTAATTACTAATTACTAATCACTAATCACTAATCACTGAACTAATCACTAATCATTAACCCCTAATCACTAAATATCATGTGTGGAATCGTAGGTATCTTCAATATCAAATCTCAATCCCAGGAATTGAGAAACAAAGCGCTTCGAATGGCGCAGAAAATCCGTCATCGCGGACCGGACTGGAGTGGTATTTATGTAGGCGGCAGTGCCATCCTGGCTCACGAACGTCTTTCTATCGTCGATCCGGAAAGTGGCGGACAACCATTGTATTCTCCGGATGGCAAGCAAATCCTTGCCGTCAACGGTGAGATCTATAATCATCGGGAAATCCGTTCCCGCTATGCCGGCAAATATGCTTTCCGTACAGGATCGGACTGTGAAGTCATCCTCGCATTATATAAGGATAAAGGCATTCATTTCCTCGAAGAATTGAACGGTATCTTTGCCTTTGCCCTTTACGATGAGGAAGCAGACGATTATCTGATTGCCCGTGACCCTATCGGGGTAATCCCTCTTTATATCGGTCGTGACAACCAGGGACATATCTACGTCGGTAGCGAACTGAAAGCACTCGAAGGTTTCTGTGATACCTACGAGCCTTTTCTGCCCGGACATTACTTCTGGGGACGTGAAGGGAAAATGCATCGTTGGTATCAACGCCCCTGGACCGATTATGCCGCCGTCAAAGCCAATGACACCACCGCCCGCCGGGCTACCCAACCAGAAATCAACAGCGTAAAACTCGCCCTTGAAGCTGCCGTGCAACGCCAGTTAATGTCCGATGTTCCTTACGGTGTCCTGCTCAGTGGTGGCCTCGACTCTTCCGTCATCTCCGCCATTGCCAAGAAGTATGCCCGCAAGCGCATTGAAACTGATAACCAGAGCGAAGCCTGGTGGCCTCAACTCCACTCCTTCGCCGTCGGCCTGCGCGGTGCACCGGACTTGATTAAAGCCCGTGAAGTGGCAGAATACATCGGCACTGTTCACCATGAAATCAATTATACCATTCAGGAAGGGCTTGATGCCTTGCGTGATGTCATCTACTTTATCGAAACATACGACGTTACCACTGTTCGTGCTTCCACACCGATGTACCTGTTGGCACGTGTCATCAAGTCTATGGGCATCAAGATGGTGCTTAGTGGCGAAGGTGCTGACGAGGTTTTCGGTGGTTATCTCTACTTCCACAAAGCCCCCACACCGCAGGCTTTCCACGAAGAAACGATCCGTAAGCTCTCCAAATTGCACCTGTACGACTGTCTACGTGCCAATAAGAGCCTTTCTGCCTGGGGTGTAGAAGGTCGTGTTCCCTTCCTCGATAAAGAGTTCCTGGATGTGGCAATGAACCTCAGCCCTGCCGTCAAGATGTGTCCGGGCAAAGAAGTGGAGAAACGCATTGTGCGCGAAGCTTTTCAGGATATGCTGCCTCAGAGTGTTGCCTGGCGGCAAAAAGAGCAATTCTCCGATGGCGTCGGTTACAATTGGATTGATACATTGAAAGCCATTACTTCTGCCGCCGTCACCGACCATCAGATGGAACATGCCGCCGAACGGTTTCCCATCAATCCGCCACAGAATAAGGAGGAATATTACTATCGTAGCATTTTCGAAGAACACTTCCCCAGTCAGTCGGCTGCCCGAAGCGTACCCAGTGTGCCGAGCGTGGCTTGCTCTACTGCTGAAGCACTCGCCTGGGACGCCACGTTGCAAGGGAAAAATGATCCGAGCGGACGGGCGGTGGCAGATGTGCACGAAGTACCCATTTAATTCATTACCATGCTTGGAAACAGGAATAAATAAGTATCAGCCGTGGCAGGAAGATAGCAAAATAAGTGTTATCTTTGCTGCCACGGACTTTTATAAGTATTAAGTTTTAAGTATCTAAGTAATACCATTGAGTTATGGAACAGAACAGCATCAAAGGCATCCCCTACGGACTGACCGACTATACCCGTCTCGCCCGTGAAAACTATTACTACGTGGACAAGACTCACTTTATCCCTCTGATAGAGCAGTTCGCTTCATATCTTTTTCTCATCCGCCCCCGCCGGTTCGGCAAGACGTTGCTCATCAACATGCTGGCGGCCTATTATGACATCAATAACGCCGACCGCTTCGAAGAGCTCTTTGGCGAACAATGGATATACGAACATCCCACTTCCCTGAGAGCGAAGTTCATGATACTCAGGTTCAACTTCTCCGCCGTCAACTCCACACCCGGAAGACTGGAGGAATCGTTCGAAAAGCACTGTACGGAGCGTTTCGTAGAGTTTGCCAACAACTACGAACACCTGTTCCAGCCCGGCTTTCGCGAGGAATTGATGAGTCGCACCTTAGCCTCCGAACGGCTGGATTATATCAATAGCACCGCCAGCCGGTTGCGCCTGCGTATCTACCTCATCATCGACGAGTACGACAACTTCACCAATACCATCCTTTCCACCTTCGGAAAGGATGCGTATCGCAAGGCCACCCACGGCGAAGGCTTCTTCCGCTACTTCTTCAACGTGCTCAAGTTCCTCACTTCCGGCAACAGCATGGCACTGGAACGTATGTTCATCACCGGTGTAAGCCCCATCACGTTGGATGACGTGACGAGTGGTTTCAATATCGGAACCAACATCACCACCTCGCCGTTGTTCAACTCTCTGGTAGGCTTTACCGAAACGGAGCTGCGCACCATGCTGGAATATTACCGCGACCAAGGCGTACTGACGATGGACGTGGAAGAAATGATTCGCGACATGAAACCTTGGTACGACAACTACTGCTTTGCCGAGGAATGCTTGAACGAAAGTATGTACAATTCCGACATGACGCTCTACTACGTAAACAGTTGTCTGAAAGTCGGTAAAAAGCCCAAAGAAATGGTGGACACAAACATCCGCACGGACTACAATAAGTTGCGTCACCTCATCCGGATAGATCACGAACTGGGCGCCAACTTCTCCGTTATCCGCGAAATCGTGGAAAACGGACGGACATCAGGCACCATCAGTAGCGCCTTTTCCGTAGAGAAGATGGTGGACCGGAACAACTTCAAGTCATTGCTCTACTACTTCGGCCTGCTCAGCATCCGGGGTGTGGAGCGCGGACAGACAGTGCTCACCATCCCCAACAACACCGTACGCGAGCAGTTCTACACTTACCTGACGGAGGCTTACAACCAAGCTGACATCTTCAGTTTGGACTTCTCCGACCTGGCCGACCTGATGACGGGCATGGCATACGATGCCGCCTGGCAACCCCTCTTCGCCTACATCGCCGCCGAACTGGAGAAGCAAAGCCGCATCCGCGAGTTCATTGACGGTGAAGCACACGTGAAGGGTTTTCTGCTTGCCTATCTCAACATGACGAACCTTTACCAGCTGATGCCCGAATATGAACTGGGCAAGGGCTACGCCGACTTCTACTTCCGTCCCAATCCGCAGATGCCGGATATCCGCTATGCCTATCTGATGGAGGTGAAATACCTGAAACGCGACGAGCCCGAAAGCCGCATCACCACGTTGAAGGAAGAAGCCCGCGAACAATTACTGAAGTACGCCTCGGATGAAATAGTCATGCAGACCATCGGCGGAGCGCAACTCAAACTAATCACCATTGTCTTCCGAGGTTGGGAAATTGTCGGAATGGAGGAGACAAAGATTAGTGAAAAAGTAATGGACTAAAATTAATATCAAACGCTTATGTGCAGTGAAAGATTACGTGATAAGGCATGTAAGGTTGCGCCATTGTGTAAACAATTTACCGCCCGACACCTATCGACAGAATACCAAAGATTCTTATCACAGTCTCAAATATAGACAAATTACAGGCATTTCTCTGCTTTATTAAGCTTCTTGTTATTCGTTTTTAAAGAATAACAGGAACGTTTTTAAAGAATGTGCTCAACGTTTATTAAAAACGTAAAAAGCCTCTTTTAAACCCGAATCCAATAAATATCAACAAGAAAGGCGATAATTTCCTATTGAAATTATCGCCTTTCTTATTTTTTGTCTGTTATTATCTTAGAAAACAAGTCGTATGAATTCTCTATTATCAACTACCCTGCAAAGATACGACATCCGAAAGGCGAAGTCAAGTATTCTGGCCGGTTTTTCCGACTTTTCTTTTTTTTTATTTTTTAATTCTTCCATTTTGTTTTTGTCCGATACCATTTTTTTCTAATTTTGGGAATTAGAAATTAGGAACTTACGTTAACTTAACACACAACAAAGATGAAATATAAAACTTATCTGGTAACAGTCTTATGGGGAGCCCTTTTATCCCTGACTTTACCCGGCGCAGCACAAAATAATCTTCAACATCAAAAGGACTCCTTACGCCAAGTGATTGAGCACTCCGAAGGCATCGATAAACTGAGGTCGTACAACCGATTGTACTATCTATATATGTCCGAAATTGCCGACGACCGGAAAATGGATACCTTGCTTACCGTGTTCGACCAGGCGGAAGCCGAAGCCATCAGGCAGGGAAACACAAAAATGCAGGGAATGGTATATGGAAACCTCATCATCTCCCATATAAACAGAAACGAGTACGAACAAATCATTCAGAAAGCTCCCGCCTACCTCGATTTCTATATCAAGCACGAACAATGGAGACTCTATTATCAGATACACATGCAGCTTATCACCGCCTACAATCTGAAAGGAGATTATACACACGCGGCGGAAGAAGCGCAACTGATGTTCGACCGTGCCAAGGAACGGAAGGACAAGGCGGGAATGGCGACAGCGCTCTATGCCACAGCCATCACCTACAATGTGCAGGACAGATGGAAAGAGGAAGAAGACTGTTTCAGGGAATGCATCCGCCTGCTATGGGAAGTTTCGGGATACGACAATATCCTGACACAAGCCTACGCATTCTTATGCAGTTCGCTTCGGGCGCAAGCCCAATATGATGAGATATTGAAACTCGTGCCTGAATACCGAAAAGCCATCACGCGATTTGAGAAAGCCGCCGGAAGAGAGCAACCGGAAGCATGGGGAAACCTCTATGTGGCATTGATGAATACCTATATAGATACAAAAGACTATGACAAGGCAGGCGAATACCTCGCTAAGCTGGACGGCATCGTCAACAACAATATCTCAAAATATGAACTGGCACGGGCAAGGGCGCTGATATTCCAGTCGCGGGGAAATTACAGCAAGGCGCTTGCCGCAATAGACAGTGCCGCAGTGGAAGTTCCGGAATCGGACTTCGACCTCAACGCCACCCGGAAGATAAAGATGGAGATACTTGCCCGGATGGGACGCATCGACGACGCTTTTCAACTATTTGATGAAATCATCGCTACGAATGACAGCCTGAAGAATGTGGAAGTCAACGCCCGTTTCGACGAATTGCGCACCCGGTATGAGGTGGAAAAGCATATCGCGGAGAAGGAACGCAACTTCCATTACTTCCTTTTTGCCCTTGGCATCTGCCTGGTTCTGACGTTGCTGCTGGCAGGCGTTTTCTATTACAACCGGGTGATCGCTATCAAAAACCGTAAGCTGTATGAGCGGATCAAGGAACAAGACCGACTGGCGGACGAACTGGCAGAGCTGGAGCGTGCCCGCCGATCCGAAGCTTCCGCTGAAACTTCCGGCAGTGAACCGGACGAAACGGTGGAAACCGTGGGTGCAGATGCCCCCGGCAGTGAACAAAAGAATCTGGTCATGCGGTTGCAGGAGTATTTACTCTCCCACGACAACCTGTTGGATGCCGAAGTAAATCGCGACGACATTATATCCGCGCTCGGCACCAACAAGAACACATTGACAGATGCGGTGAAAGCCGTTACGGGAAAATCGCCCATGGAGTATATGCGCATCCTGAAAGTAGAGGAGGCACGCAAGCAGATGGACGCCCATCCCGAATTGACCATCGAGGCGGTGGCTTTCAGTTGTGGTTTTAATATACCAAGCACTTTCTACCGGATGTTCCGGAAACAATACGGCATTAGTCCGGCGGAATATCGGAAAATGGCAAAGACTCAGGAAAAATAAGAAGAAAGACTTCTTAAACTAAAAAAGCACGATGAATTCGTGCTTTTTTTATGTTTTGAAGTATTGAGAGAATAGCAGAAAAGGACAAAATGCAATAAAGTTGGGACAAAATGCAATGTTTTCCTGCACAAGAATCGTGTAATTTGCAACAAAAACAATAGCTATGAATGATTACATCTTTCTTATCACTTTAGTGTTTGTCTTTTGCTCGTTGGCAATTGTGACTTGCGTCCTTTTGTATTGCAGGAAGATAGAGCAGAAGTGTAACTATTATATAGCAAAGAGCATCCGTGAACAAGACGGCTTAACCAAACAATTGGAAAGAACACGTATCGAAAAGGAAATGATCGAAAAAGTGGTTAAGACCGATTTGTCGGAAGTCGTTAAATCTCCCGAATTCTCAGAGGCCGTTAAAACGTCCATTACGGAAAAGAAAGCCGATAACAGCATGACTGACACAAAGAAAAAGGCGTCACGGATAGAGATTACCTATTATATATAACACACATATAATAAATGAACCTATGAAACAGTTACAAAAAATTCTATTGGCTCTCTTTGTCTGGGGAGTGACGGCAATCGGAAATTCTTTTGCGCAATCATCCGCGGGCACGACGGAATCTAATTTCATCACTGCCGCGCGTGCATACCATACTAATAAGGATATGGTGGTAGGCTTCGCTCTGCGCACCAACCTTTTGTATGACGCCTTCCTGCTCCCCACGCTTGGTGTGGAATGGCGGGTGAACCGCAACTGGGGCATTAAGTTGGATGGCAGCCTGAGTTGGTGGGGCAGTAGTAGCGATAAGGTGCAAAAAGTATGGCTCCTGAATCCGGAAGTGCGCTGGTATCTGCTGCGTGATAAACGCCTCTACGTAGGCGCATCGGGCAGCTACGGGGAATACAACATATATAAGTATCCCCTCGGCAAGCTTTTCTCAAAAGATACCGGCTATCAGGGTACGCTGTGGAGCGCGGGTGTAACGGTAGGCTATCAGCTTTGCCTCTCCCGTAAGTTCTCGGTAGATTTTAACCTCGGCCTGGGTTATACCCGCTCGAAGTACGACAGCTTCGGCATGACGGACGGTGTGCGTGTATCGAAAGAGTGCGACAAGACCAAGAACTTCTTCGGACTCACACAGGCAGGTATCAACCTTGTATGGACATTAGGAAACAACAAGTAGAAAAACTCTAAAACGCAAAATATGAAAAAGATTGTATTATTCTTAGGATCGGTACTCCTCCTCGCAAGTTGTGACGTGAAAGACCCGATCTACAACACACCGCATCCCGACCACGGCATGATAACCCTTACCACCGACTGGTCGCAGCGGGGCACGGGCATCGACATCCCTGCGTCCCACACGGTGCAGGTGGGCGACTACTCGACCACGCTCGGCAACACGACAAACCGGATAGACCACCTGTTCGAGCCGGGAACATACCGTACCTATATCTATAACACACCGGAACAGGTCTCGATAAGCGGCACAACCGCTACCGTTGCCGTGGCTTCCGGTAATTGGGACGGCGTGGGCGCGTTCGTGGTTGCCTCTCCGGGTTGGCTGTTCACTTGCGCTATGGATGCGGTAATAGAAAAAGACACCGATTATGAACTGACCGCCACCATGCAGCAGCAAGTACGCCAACTGACGCTCATCATCGAACCTACGGGCAGCACCACGGACAGGATAGAACGCATCGAGGGCTACCTGTCGGGCGTAGCAGGGACGTTGGACTTCTCCGCCGGCATCCACGCCACACCCGCTAACGTGGAATTGCAGTTCGCGAAGATAACCTCCGGTGCCAATGCCGGAAAATACGCGGCAACCGTGCGCCTGCTTGGCGTGGCTGGTGAGCAGCAGAAGCTGAACGCCATCATCCACTTCACGGGTGGCAACCCTAAGGCAATGAGCCTCGGCAGTGACCTCACCACGGAGCTTGCCGCGTTCAATGCCGACAAGACAAAGCCCCTTACCCTGGGCGGAAAAGTAGTGGAGACACCTACGGGAGTCGACTTCTCCGCCACCATTACAGACTGGACACCGGGCAACGGCGAAGACGGCGAGGACGGCTCCGCCGGAATGGAAACGAACCATTAAATTAATTATCAATAATAATAACACCAAAAAGAGTAAGATTATGAAACTTAGAAATTTATCAATCATTACCGCAGCAGCCCTTGCGCTGGCAGCCTGCAACAACGACAACGAAGTAGCCACTGACAACTGGAACGGCGAAATCCGCCTCACCAGCGGCATCACCTCCCAGACCCGTTCCTACGGTCTCGACACGCAACTCGCCACAGGCCTGCAAGTATCTGCCTGGGTAGACGACAGCAAAGCTGCCCCCCTCTACCAGAACAACATCCTCACCGCCGACGGCACCGGAGGCTTCGCTTACGCCAGTGAAATGTACTACATCTCACCCGACCCCGTGAACATCTATGCCATCCATGCCAACCCTGTCCTGACAGAAGAAGCTTTCCCCGCGTCGGTGTCCCACGAAGTGAAGTCCGACCAGACCACGAAAGATGCTTACACCGCCTCCGACCTGCTCTATTCCACCAAGCGGAGCGTAGCCCCCACCGCCTCCAGTGTGCCCCTTACCTTCTACCACCTGCTGGCTAAAGTAGAAGTTGTGCTGAAAAGCGGCAACGGCGGCCCCGACCTCACCGGTGCCACCGCGAGCCTGGAGAACACCGCCCTGAAAGCCACCTTCACCCCCAGGAAAGCCGCCGACATGAGTTCACAGTCTGAACGCCAAGCGATGATAGCCCTCGCTGCCGATGACAACCTCCCCACCCCGATTGACATCCCCACGGTAGTGACGACAGACTTTGACACCAACACCCAGTACGCCGAAGCCATCGTGGTGCCGCAGACCCTATACGAGGGCACCAACTTTATCCGCGTGAGACTGGCAGACCGCACGGTCTTCGCCTACAGAATCCCCGCCGGAAACAACTTGAAGCTCGAAAGCGGCAAGCGATACATCTATAAGATAACTGTAGATTATAACAAACTGACGCTGGACACCACCATCAAGGACTGGGAAACCGTAGGCACACCCGTATATGGCTCTGCATTCCAGGAGTAACCCGTAAACAGCCTTAATAAGTATAAATACAAAGAAAAAATGAAAAAGACTAATATACCTATATATATAATGTGCCTGTGGGCAGCCTTAGCTTTGGCTGCCTGCACAGGCGATGACGACGCGGCATGGCCCGAAGGCGGCGTGCCGCTGGAGCTCAATGCCGTCGTAGAGGGATATGAGGCAAACGGTGCCCATACACGGGCGGCTACCACCGAAAACAAGTGGGAAGGGGGAGAAATGGTAAAGTTATATGTTCAGAGCTATAGCCACGGAGAGAAAACGGAGATACCCTCTATGAATTCCGATGGAAAGCTGGTTACATCTACAAAAGTGAACTGGAGGAGCCCGGATGAGGAAAAGACCATTTATGCGTTATATCCGAATTCAATAGAGGTACTTTCATTCCCTGTAAAGGGTGACCAAACAAGTGAAGGATACCAACAGAGCGACTACATGCTTGCTCCCTACATCCGTATCACCGTAACATCCCCCGATAAAACCCTTACCTTCCGCCATCTCACAGCCAAGGTGGTGGTACACCTCGAAGCGGGCTACGGAGTGACCGACGATGAACTTCAAAACGCCACCGTAACCTTTGAAAACCTCAATCGTACGGGAAACGGAATTGATAGGAATGAAGGAACTGCATCACAAGTGCTTCCTGCCGCCGACCGCATCATCCCCAACGAAGTGACCCCTGCTGCCAACGGGTACGTACGCACCGTGCGTGCCTTGTTCATCCCGCAGAATATGTCGGGACGGAAGTTCGTGAAAATAGTCACCAAAGCCGGAAAGACCTTCTACTACATCCCCGCTTCGGGCAAGGCAAACTTCTTCAGCGGCAAGATGTACGAGTACCGCCTCACCGTAACCTCGGAAGGCATCAAAGATACCGGTGTGGAGGGAGGCACGTGGCTGCCGGCCGAGTAGTAGTAAACAATTAATCAATCTATAAAAAGAAACCGTATGAAACAACATCATTCCATATTCCTCCTATCGGCTGCATCCCTCGCCTGCACCCTCATCCTGATGCTGGCGGCATGTACGCCCGATGCACTGGACGAACTGCCCTCTGCCGGCACGGACTCCGACGCCCACCCCCTCACCATCAGCGTGAGCGACGGCGGCATGTACGCCACCGGACAAACCCGCGCCCAGGAACGCGGCTACCAAACCGTCTTCACCGAAGGCGACCGCATCGGCCTCTACGTGGTGAACAACGGGACCCTCGAAGTGAAGAACCTCTGCCTCACCCTCCGTTCGGGCAAGTGGACGCTGCCGGCCGGTACTTCACAGCTCTTCTACTCGACCCATAAAAGTTATTATGCCTATTACCCCTATCGGAACGATGGCTATATGGACGGCAAGGTATCGCCCGCCAATCAAGACTTCTTTGAGTCTGCAGTCGATGCCTGGAAAGTTAATACAGACCAGAGCACCTATGCCAAATACACCGCCTCCGACCTGATGACGGCCCGTGGCGAGTATTATGGCATCAAGTATACGCTCAGTTTCGCGATGGAGCACCGCATGTCTCTGTTCATCCTTCGGGTGCCTGCTACGAAATATACCTATACCGAAAAGATAAATAACAACGAGATTTCCAAGAGCTATTACCGTTACACGAAGAGGGGCGACAATAACGCTTTTTGGCAGGAGAACCCCTACACGGCCCGCCTGCTGGTGAACACTAAAACTGACAAGCAATCCATGCCGACAAATTATGAGTATTTTGTCTCCGGAACTAAGAAGGCTTACTCTTTTTCCTATTCCGACCTGAATCTTCAGCCCGGAAGATACACCGTCATCGCGGTAAACGGCGGAACGGTAACAGAAGTGTCGCGAGCCCTTAAGGAAGGTGACTTTTACATGAAGGACGGCGGCATACTGCCCCAGGAAGACGTTCAAAACAAGATGTCCGGTGAAGAGAGTAAGAACTGCCTCGGCGTCGTCTTCTGGGTGGGCGAGAAGGACGGGATGCACTGGACACAGACCGGAAACAGGAAAGGCGACCACCTCCTGATGGACGAGCATCCCGCGTGCACCCACGGCATGGTGGTGGCACTTCAGGATGCTTCTAATTCCCCCGTCAAATGGGCTACGAAGCCGGGGGACGGAAAAACCCTTTGGGAGTGGGCTTATGCTTTCGACGGATTCACGGACAAGGAGAAATCCCTCTCGGAGATGGTTTTCGCTTCAGACTTCCACTACGGTTATGCCTACAGCGCCCTTTTCGGGCTGTACACCGCTCACAATGAAGGTGCTGGTTTTCCGGCCTATGAGGCCGTGGAGACCTATGCCGGCAGTCATTCCACGCCGGAGGGGTGCAGCGGGTGGTTTTTTCCGAGCATGTTTGAGCTGGCAACGATATGGTTCGACGCACCTGATAAATTCCCTGGGAAACCGAATGTATTGGATAAAATCAATCTGCAGATTGAAAAAGCCAATGGAACCAAACTTAAAGGATTGTACTGGAGTTCTTCCGACAACCCAGGTAAAGTTGCATGGACTACTACCTCCAACTCTTTCTATGGATTCAAATCCCAAGCCGAGACGTACAACGTCCGCGCCGTGCTCGCCTTCTAAGTTCGGGCAGGCCGGAGAAAGTGACAGATATAAACCAGCTTATTCACCCCCGCCCTCGTCAAAGAAAGGAGAAGAGCAAGGAGAGGACGGAACGAGAGAAATCAACTTATCAAAACAATCTTATAAAATATGAATATTATGAGAAGTAGTGACTATGGAATATATATAGAGTTTGCAAACCGAGCATACGACAAAGTCGAAGTACATATAGACTATTTTTATGCAGAAGATAGAGTAACGGCCTCCAAAAATAATTCGGAAGACAGTACTTTCACTTTAGATACGAAGAATTATATGAAGAAATTCTGGTATTGCCTATCCGATGAGGATATTCCTCTTGGTTTTCGTCTGACCGTCACCATTCATGGTAAGGAATATCCAATGTCAAGGCCTTATTTATTATCTGATACCTTAAGCACCACGCTTTCACGTAACCGCTTCTATTTGAAGGAACTTGGTTGTGTCATGCTTATCAGCTATGGCACTCGCCTCATACCTATCGATGAAGAAGGTAGAATGGAAGGCAGGGCTTACTATCGCTTTGAATTCTACGAGGCCGCCAAGTTACGCTTTGGAGTGATGAACGATTATCATTTCGGCTGCGACAATGTGGGTGACCAGACCAACAAGGCGATTAAAATTGCCAGCCTGAAATATCGTCCAGAATTCATCGTGATGCCAGGCGACCTGTTGCATAACCCCACTCCTCCTAAAACACGGATAAAAAAATGGGACGATTACAGAGATATATGGACGAAGTTCATTGACCCGCTGGAGTGGCGGAACATCCCCGTAGCCGATGGATTTGGCAATCACGACTTATGGGAGGGAGTTGGTGCGACAGATGTGAAAAAGAAGATTCAGAACAGAAATGAAGACCGCTGGAATGGACTGAAACCAGGATATAATTTTAAAGTTTGGGACACCCAATATCCAAACAAAAAAGCCACAAAGTTCAACGAAAATCAGTATCATTATCTATGGGAAACGAAATTATATGATGGTGACGAAATCGTAGAGGTATTCGGCATAATGCTCAATAATGTACCTACCTGGGAGGATAAAGAAGACCTCCAAGATAATAAACACAAAAAAGACACGTATGGCTACGGTGCACTGAAATGTCTGGAAGAAATCCTTGCGAAGCATATCGGTCCCCGTGAACATCATGTAGTCGTCCTGCTTTTCTTCCACATCAACTATGCTTGCGACCAAAATTCCGATATCGAAGGCAATCCGGAAAGATGGTGGAACTATTGCCAAAAATCAAAGCTTCGCGATGTGCTCAATAGAAACAAAGATACGACATTCGTAGCCTTTTTCGGTCATGAACATAACGACAATATAAAGAAACAGATACTCTACACCGGTCCCCGTACGGACTCCAAAAACAAAACCGAATATTTCGGTTATCGATGTGCCAAGTCCAAAGATACTCCCCGTCTCAATTTCGTTGATTTGGAACTGACAGGAACAGCCGGTAAACACAAACTGGATATTACAGTCTCATGGATAAAAGTGAATGATATCGAAAAGGGCAACAAGAATGAAGGAACAGATATAGTGAAGGACACCATTGCATTAGATAAAGAGAAAGAGTAAACCGTACGCAATATTAGACAGCCTGACATGAAAACAATAATTATTAATATATGCCGCAGGCCGTATTTCTTTACTTTTTCTATGAGCCTTGTTACACACATTTTATATATTAATAGGTGGTACCCCCACCTACCTAATTAATATAAAATGTGTGTAACACATAAAACAGAAAAACTTTATTTTTTCAGATGAGAATGCCACACTTATAAGTGCATCGCCCGACGCAGATAAGTGAGAATGCCCACACAGATATAAGCGTTGCCCGACGCAGATAAGTGCGTAAGCCTACGCAGATATAAGTGCAGATAGGAAGGCATGGCATTCTGTCATTCAATAATCCACTTCTCTATATTCCTTGTTTTATTACTGAAGTTCACACCTATTTTGAATAATTTCCTCGGGTCTGTCTCAAAAGGAAGAGCATACTGTTTTTCTTCTATTTGCTGCAAAGCCTCCTCTGCAGTACCTTCCAGTTTGAATTCCATGACGTAAATGTAATCGGTAGTCTTCACCACCAAGTCCACCCGCCCTTCCGA
>ENA-UEPG01000108-UEPG01000108.1-human-gut-metagenome-genome-assembly--contig:-NODE-108-length-89366-cov-14.856511_pt1 | contig 89366 bp, 65 predicted proteins | sample MGYA00242893_ERZ507902 | MGnify/ENA primary metagenome ERZ507902 (study PRJEB26167, sample SAMN06115491) | human gut metagenome | host: Homo sapiens | place: China:Gansu | collected 2015-04-23...
CCGTTTGTCGTACCTTTTACTAATACATTGGCACCGATAATGGGTTCACCGTTCTGGTCTGTAACTGTTCCGTTGACAGTTTTAGTTCTTGTTGATTTTATTGTTTCCCGGCTTTTCTGTTTGCCGACGGAGATGGTATTGTTTTTCCTATTGAAATATAAATTGGTCTGTACCGTTATCTTGCTCAAAATATTTTCTAACGAGCTATTGCGTGCTTTGATTGAAATGCGTGGAGCGGCATTTACAATTTCCTGGTCGTAAAAGAATTTGTAGCCGGTCTGCTTGCTCAATTGATTGAATACATTTTCTACAGTTTCATTCTTGACATCCAGCGTAATGTTTTTCTTTTCCTGTGCCTGTGTATAATAAGGCAATGATGACAAGCATACGAATAGTAAAAAAGCTAAAAATGAATGTACATTTCTACCTTTCCTTTTTATATTAGGAAGATTATTCATAAATTTGTACGTTTTAGTAATTGAATAGATTATTTAAAACAAAGGCTCGTAATACGCGATACGTTATTCACACGGGTCGAAACGAATGAATATCCGTCCGGATTACGGAATAGGGGCTTCTCTGAGAGACGGCTCCTATTTTTCTGAAATAGGATTAACCGGGTGCTTTCATAATATGTCTTTTTAAAATTATAAGTTAAATATTCAAGGTTCTATAAGGTAATACACACTGTAAACTATGTACTAGGGTGTGATTAACATCTTTTTACTATTTATATAACAGTATGCGATTGCCTTCCTTCTTATACCGGATACCACTTGTATATTCGATAGATTGAAGAACCGCTTCCAGACTCTTGTTATCGTGTTCTCCGGAAATCAGATTATTGAATTGCCCATCGGCAAATGTAATACGGCAATTGTACATTCGCTCCAGTTCCTTAGCCACATCACGTATCGGAGTACTGTTGAAACGCAGTCCGCCTTTTTTCCATATGGCTACGGGACGTTCTTCCCGTCGTTTGCTGTATTCGCCCGAAATGGTATTGATAAGCACTTGCTCTTTGCCCTTCAACCGCATCATTGCTTCCGGCAAATCCACTTGCACTTTTCCGCTTTCCACTTCTACAGAAACGATTTCATCAGAAGTATAGGATTTTATATCAAAGCAGGTTCCCAGTACATGTACATTGAAGCGGTGGGTACTGACAATAAAGGGTTGTTCCTCATTTCTGTATACCTGAAAATATCCTTCACCTTCCAGCTCTATTTTGCGCTCTTTTCCTATGAAGCTATTCGGATACCGGACATGTGAGCAGGAATTTAGTGTCAGTTGGGTGCCGTCGGGTAGAAGGATCTGTTTGCGTTCGCCATAAGAGGTTGAGGCTTCCAAATAAATAATCTGCTGTTCATTCTGATGTTTCAGATAATGAATTCCGCCCAGTACCAGGCAAATGATTGCTGCTGTGCTGACAGTAGCAACTGCGATACGACGGAACCAAGTACGTTTTTTATGTTCTATGCGTTTCAATAATTGACGTGCCTCTCGTTTATAGTGTTCACGTTCAAGATCTGTGAGAGGTTGCTGTGTTGCGGCTTCTTCCCAGACATCAGAAGATAACTCGTTGAGTATCTCATTATTATCCGAGTCGTGCAGGTTATTCAGTAGTTGCCGTGCATCTTCTGTTGTGTAGAGATCATCCAGATAACGGCGATATAGGCTCTTATTATTTTCTGTATTCTTCATATCCTATTATTTAGAATCCGGGTATAACTTAATTTTCCCTTTACATAATTAGTACACAAGTGAAAAGAATATCTAGGGTGTAGTTAACTTCCTTTAACTGTATATGCCGTTAGAAACTATCTCACGTTAAAGATTGAGACAGATAAGAAGTAAAATCAGGTCAGCGCCAGTAACGGAGTGTTTTTCCAAATATGTACGAAGCGAACGCAAAGAAGATGAGATATGTTCTTGTACCGTGTTGACTGAAATTCCCAACGCTTCTGCTATTTCTTTGTGAGACATTTGTTTCTCACGGCTCATTTCGAATATTTCCCGCTGGCGGGAAGTAAGTTGTTCCAGTGCATGAAATATAATCTTTTGCAAATCATTGGCAATGATTTCATTGTTCGTTTCATTACTGTAATCTATAGCTTGTGAAAGGATTTGTTCTTTCAGCCGGTCTTCGCTTGCCAGTTCACGTAACTGGTTCAAAATCCGGTTACGCATGATTGTATATAAATAAGAAGAAAATGAAGCGTCCGGATTAATAAAACGGCGACTTTCCCAAATCACAGTAAAAGCATCCTGAAAGATATCTTCGGCATATTCGCGTGATTTAAGGAAACGCATGGCAAAATATATCAGGCGATTTTTATAAGCCGCATAAAGTTCACAGAATGCATCCTCATCTCCGGCTATCAGACGGATGACAAGCGAACGTTCATTACCGGGAATATTTGTTGAGCACATATAGTATTTTAGGTTTCAATTCACAAAGGGACTGTTAGAATATCACAAACGTACGTAAAATCCGGGAAATAAAAAAGGAAAAAAGTGGCTAATCCTTTTCAGAATTATTTCAGTATCATGATTTTTCTTTGCCGGAGATAATTTACTATCTTTGTAACTTTAACCCGATAATCAATGAATAGAATATTATATAGCGCTAAGGTTTGGCTGTTCGTTTTATTAGTTGGAATGGCGTCCACCGTATGGGCACAAAGTGATGATTTCACTACATGGACCAAGTTTAAAGTGAATCATAAGATAGATTCCAGGTTTTCAGTTTCCGGTGATTTGGAACTGCGTACGAAAGAGGATATGAGCAGGATAGACCGTTGGGGGCTTTCCGTCGGTGGTGTTTATCGTGCATATTCTTTCTTGAATTTGGGTGTCGGTTATGAAACTCATTGTTGGAATCCGGGTGATTCGGATTGGAAACTCAGGCATCGTTATCATATCAGTGCGGTTGCAAGTTTCCGTTATCAATGGTTGAAAGTATCTTTGCGGGAGAGTTTCCAGCAGACTTTTGACCGTGGAGATTCGGAAACCCGTCTGCGTTCCCGTTTAAAATTGGCCTATGCACCTACGAAAGGAATTGTTTCACCTTATTTTTCTGTCGAAATCTATCAAAGTCTGGACGATGCCTCTTTTTGGAGAGCAGATCGTATGCGCTATCGTCCGGGAGTTGAGATTGATCTAGCTAAACGTTGGTCGTTGGATGCATTTTATTGTTATCAGTATGGACCTTCACGGGGAAAACATATTGCCGGTATAGAAGTGGTTTATTCTTTCTGAAAATAGTCAACTGCTTATATAATAAGGTATAGGTTTTAGTTGGATTAATATATAGGAATTTATAAATGATTGATTATTTGTGTGTTAAATAAAGAATTGAATATTTCTTAATGAAAACATATATTGTCTTAATAATAATATGTACTTTCGCGTCCGGCATTTCAAAATGAAATGCTGAAATTAAAGATTCTACAGTAACAACAGACGTGTTGTATAGTGTTTCATAACCGCAAGCTAATACTTCTCTTATGCCATCTTTCTGTTCAATCAGAAATTTCTAGTGGGAAATTAATATAAAAATAAGATGAAAGTATTTTCTAACTTACAAAAAGGGGTAAGTTTTTTTGTTCTTTTCACTGCCTTATTGACTGCTTGTGTGAATCACATCTCAGAGGAAGAAGGGGAAATCATTAATAATGGAGATATTCCATTGAAATTTGTAGCTGATATTCATGAGGTAGTTAATACTCGTGTGGCAAATAATAGTTTTGAGGAAGGGGATGAAGTTGGCTTGTTTGCACTTGCGGGGAATACTACCATGCAAGAGGAACGCTATGCCGATAATCTTCATTTTGTGCGTTCTTCTAATGGTGAATTTGTTGCTGATGAGTCGGTTTATTACCCGGACGATGGAGTAACGTTGAATTTAATCAGTTATTATCCATATCAAGAAGAAGGAGTGGCAATGGGTGAAAGTACCATGCAAGTGTCAGTTGCTACGAGTCAGAATGAACAGGCAGATTATTCGCATTCGGATTTTCTGATAGCATCCAAAGAGGATGTATTAGCCAGTAAAGAGGCTATAGCGCTGACTTATAACCATCAATTCTTTCGTTTGAAAGTCGCTCTTGTTCCCGGTGAAGGGGAAAATGTAGAAGATATGTTGTCTGCCAAACCCACGCTTTCTGTAAATGGTTTTTATACTAAGGCAATATATGACTTTCAGAAAAAGACTTTCTCTGCTTATTCCGAAGAGAAAGAGATTACTCCTGCAGGCGAATGGGAGATAAAAGGGAACCGGTTGGTAGGAAAGGAGCTGATTCTGATACCGCAGGAGGCAACTGTGGGATACCAATATATAATGCTGGAAGCCGGGGGAAAATCATATACTAGCTTGTTACCTTCCACTTTACAACTGAAAAGCGGTAAGCAGAGAGAACTGGAAATTACATTTGTAGCAGATGAAGATATATTAATGAGTAAAGTCAGTGGAGAAATCGGCGATTGGGATGGAACTGAGACAGATCAGGCTGAATCGGTAACTCTCCATAAATATGTAGATGTATCGAAACTGACTTTTGAAAAATCGGATGTATATAGAGTATTAAATGGCGGAAAACAAGTTGCCGAAATATGTAAAGAGTACTTGGTAACTCCGGAGTTCTCTTCTCAGGCAATCGTTGCCTATCCGATGGAAGAGGACGGTAGTGTGGATTTATCGCAAGGGATTGTGGCACAACTACCGGGAAAATCAGGCAAGGTTCATGGTGGAAGCGTTTCATGGAATATGGATGATAATTCTTTAACGTATGTTGCCGGGAACTTGGCCGCTCGTAATAATGTTTATGTAATGGCGGATGGAAAGATATCATTATCGGTAGCCGTTGCAGATAATGTCTTATCTGTTTTAGCATTAGAAGATATTGTCCGTGATGTACGTGGGGGTATGATTCATAACTATCCATTGGTGAAGATTGGGACTCAATACTGGATGCGGGATAATTTGGAGACTGCCTTGTATGTGAATGGTGATGAACTTACTAAGTTGGATGCCGTAACAGAAAATGCTGTCGGATATTTGCAATCGGATGCAGAATACTATTTTTATACTGCTAATGTGGCATTATCTGCTAATTTCTTACCTGCACATTGGAATATACCGAATTGGGAAGACTGGGATATTTTGAATGCTTATCTGAAGGAGGATGCTTCTTTGCTGAAATCAGGAACTTGGTTACCACTGAAAACAGGAGAAACAGCACAGCCGGCTAATAATCTTTCAGGCTTTAATGCTGCTCCTGTGGGAATGTGGGTTGAACCGAATCAGAATATATTTGAAGGTAAACATTTGGCATATTGGACGTTGGATGATACAAATGCAGCAATAGCCGATGATGTCTTTTACCTGAAAAGTGATGCGAATACGATTGAAAGGTCTGCACCGGGTGTCGAGAAAAAAGCTTTTGCAATTCGTTGTATCCGAAAGTAAATGGGTGGAAATGATTTATCTTTTTCATATTTTGCTTATATTTGAGGAGAAAAACTAAAAAGAGAGAACCATGAAGAAGATAATAAATCCCTGGAAAGGCATGGAAGGGTACAACTGTTTCGGTTGTGCTTCACATAATGAATCTGGAGCAAAGATGGAGTTTTATGAAGACGGTGATGAAATCGTAAGTATCTGGAAGCCCCGTCCTGAATATCAGGGCTGGATTGATACATTGCACGGTGGCATTCAGGCGGTTTTGTTGGATGAAATTTGTGCTTGGGCGGTACTTCGTAAGTTACAGACAACAGGGGTTACTTCGAAAATGGAGACTCGTTACCGGAAACCTATCAGTACAAAAGATACCCATATTGTACTGCGTGCGTCCATTAAAGAAGTGAAACGGAATATTGTTATTATCCAAGCCAAGTTATATAATAAGGATGAAGAAGTCTGTACGGAAGCAGTTTGCACCTATTTTACTTTCTCGAAAGAAAAGTCGAAGGATGAGATGCATTTTACTCATTGTGATGTAGAGTCGGAAGAAATTCTACCTTTAATTTGAAATAAAAACTCAAGTTTTTGTGATAAATGTTTGGAAGTATGAAACAAATGCTTTATTTTTGTCGCAGTTAATAGAAGAAATATGAAATATACAGCTATACATCATCATCATCATTTTCCTAACGAATAACTCGGTGGGCGTAGATGATATTGTGTATACTCTATATAACGATAACGAAGGCTTACCGAATGCGGTAAGCCTTTTTTTATTTCCTGATTTGGATAGTAATTAATAATAAATAATTAAATAAGATCATGTTAAGAATCGCAGTACAGGCCAAAGGACGTCTCTTCGAAGAGACAATGGCACTTTTAGAAGAGTCGGATATCAAGTTGAGCACTACTAAACGTACTTTGTTGGTGCAGTCTTCCAATTTTCCTATCGAAGTATTATTCCTTCGTGACGATGATATTCCGCAAACGGTGGCTACCGGTGTAGCTGATTTGGGTGTTGTCGGTGAAAATGAATTTATGGAAAAAGAAGAAGATGCCGATATTATTAAACGTCTGGGTTTCAGTAAATGCCGTCTGTCATTAGCTATGCCGAAAGACATTGAATATCCCGGATTGTCATGGTTCAATGAGAAGAAAATCGCAACTTCTTATCCTGTCATTCTCCGTAACTTCTTGAAGAAAAATGGTGTGAATGCAGAAATCCACGTTATCACCGGTTCTGTGGAAGTGTCTCCGGGCATTGGACTGGCCGATGCTATTTTTGATATTGTAAGCTCCGGTTCTACTTTAGTCAGCAACCGTTTGAAAGAAGTGGAAGTGGTTATGAAATCAGAAGCCCTGCTGATTGGTAACAAGAATATGAGCGATGAGAAAAAAGAGGTGCTGAATGAACTGTTGTTCCGTATGAACGCAGTGAAGACTGCAGAAGATAAGAAATACGTGCTGATGAATGCTCCGAAAGATAAGTTGGAAGAAATTATCGCTGTATTGCCGGGTATGAAGAGTCCTACCGTTATGCCGTTGGCACAAGAAGGCTGGTGTTCCGTTCATACAGTGCTTGACGAAAAACGTTTTTGGGAAATCATCGGAAAGCTGAAAGTTTTGGGAGCAGAGGGTATCTTGGTACTTCCGATTGAAAAAATGATTGTATAACTATGAAACTAATTAAATACCCTTCAAAAGAGCAGTGGACGGAACTATTGAAGCGTCCGGCACTGAATACGGAAAGCCTGTTTGATACGGTTCGTTCTATTATAAATAAGGTAAGGGCAGAAGGTGATAAAGCTGTACTCGAATATGAAGCAGCTTTTGATAAAGTGACCCTGTCTGCACTTGCTGTCACTCCTGAAGAAATGCAGGTAGCCGAATCATTGGTGAGTGACAAATTGAAGACCGCTATCTCTTTGGCTAAACAGAATATCGAAACATTCCACTCTTCCCAACGCTTTGTCGGAAAGAAGGTAGAGACAATGAACGGTGTAACCTGTTGGCAGAAAGCGGTAGGCATCGAGAAAGTAGGACTTTATATTCCGGGCGGAACAGCCCCGCTTTTTTCAACAGTGCTGATGCTCGCTGTTCCTGCAAAAATTGCAGGATGCAAAGAGATCGTGCTTTGTACGCCCCCTGATAAGGAAGGAAACATTCACCCGGCTATCCTTTTCGCTGCTCGATTGGCAGGAGTAAGCAAGATTTTCAAGGCAGGTGGTGTACAGGCTATTGCAGCGATGGCCTATGGAACGGAAAGTGTTCCTAAAGTATATAAGATTTTCGGTCCCGGAAACCAATATGTGACAGCCGCCAAACAACTGGTCAGCTTGCGTGATGTAGCCATTGATATGCCTGCCGGCCCATCAGAAGTAGAGGTATTGGCTGATGTATCGGCAAATCCTGCTTTTGTGGCTGCGGATTTATTGTCGCAGGCAGAACACGGAGTGGATAGTCAGGCCATGCTGATTACGACTTCCGAGAAACTGCAAACAGAAGTCATGGCAGAAGTAGAACGCCAACTGGCTGAATTGCCTCGTCGGGAGATTGCTGTCAAATCGTTGGAGAACAGTAAACTGATTCTGGTTAAGGATATGGATGAAGCATTGGAGCTTACAAATGCCTATGCTCCCGAACACTTGATTATAGAAACGGAAAACTATATGGAAGTAGCTGAGCGTGTCACCAATGCCGGTTCCGTCTTCCTAGGTTCTTTGACTCCCGAAAGTGCGGGCGACTATGCTTCCGGCACGAATCACACCTTGCCGACCAATGGATATGCAAAAGCATATAGCGGTGTAAGCCTGGATAGTTTCATCCGTAAAATTACATTTCAGGAAATCCTCCCGGAAGGAATAAAGGCTATCGGTCCGGCTATCGAAGAAATGGCGGCTAATGAACATCTGGATGCACATAAGAATGCCGTCACTATCCGCCTTAAAGCAATTAATAAGTAATAACTGAAATTTAAAAAGTATTGCTGATGAAAACATTACAAGAACTAACCCGACCGAATATATGGAAGTTGAAGCCATACTCTTCGGCTCGTGATGAATATAAAGGTTTTACGGCATCTGTCTTTTTGGACGCAAACGAGAATCCGTACAATACGCCTCATAACCGCTATCCGGATCCTATGCAGTGTGAACTGAAAGCACTGCTGTCGAAAATCAAGAAAGTATCTCCCGAACACATCTTCTTGGGAAATGGTAGTGATGAGGCTATTGACCTGGTTTTTCGTGCATTCTGCGAACCGGGTAAAGACAATGTCGTAGCTATCGACCCTACTTACGGAATGTATCAGGTTTGTGCCGATGTGAACGATGTAGAATACCGGAAAGTGCTGTTGGATGATAACTTCCAGTTTTCGGCAGATAAGCTATTGGCAGCTACTGACGACCATACCAAACTGATTTTCCTTTGTTCACCGAATAATCCGACAGGAAACGACTTGCTTCGTTCTGAAATAGAAAAGCTCCTTTGTAAGTTTGAGGGGTTGGTACTGTTGGATGAGGCATATAACGACTTCTCTTCTGCCCCTTCTTTCCTGGAAGAATTGGATAAATATCCGAACCTTGTCGTATTCCAGACATTCTCCAAAGCATGGGGATGTGCCGCTATTCGTTTGGGAATGGCATTTGCGTCAACTGAAATAATCGCTATCCTGAGTAAAATCAAGTATCCTTATAATGTCAATCAATTGACTCAACAACAGGCTGTCTCTATGTTGCACAAACATTATGAGATAGAACGTTGGGTAAAAACGCTGAAAGAAGAACGTGACTATCTGGAAGAAGAATTTAGGAAACTGTCGTGCACAATCAAGCTATTTCCGTCCGATGCGAATTTTTTCCTGGTTAAGGTGACAGATGCCGTGAAAATCTACAATTATCTGGTAGGTGAAGGTATTATTGTCCGTAATCGCCATTCGGTATCACTTTGTTGCAACTGCTTGCGTGTGACAGTAGGTACCCGGATAGAGAATAATACATTGTTGGCGGCTCTTAGAAAATATGAAGGATAAAGGATATGAAGAAGAAAGTATTATTTATAGATAGAGATGGTACATTGGTCATTGAACCACCTGTTGATTATCAGCTCGATTCATTGGAAAAGTTAGAATTCTATCCGAAAGTATTCCGTAATTTGGGCTTTATCCGTGGCAAACTCGATTTCGAATTTGTGATGGTTACCAATCAGGATGGACTGGGTACTTCTTCTTTTCCGGAAGAAACATTCTGGCCTGCCCACAATTTGATGTTGAAGACATTGGCAGGAGAGGGGATTGTTTTTGACGATATTCTGATAGACCGTAGTTTTCCCGAGGATAATGCGCCTACTCGCAAACCGCGTACCGGTATGCTGACAAAATACATCAACAACCCCGACTATGATCTTGCGGGAAGTTTTGTGGTGGGTGACCGTCCCACTGACGTAGAGCTTGCCAAGAACTTGGGATGCCGTGCCATCTATTTGCAGGATTCAACTGAAAGTTTGAAAGAAAAAGGTTTGGAAGATGTTTGTGCGCTTGCAACAACAGATTGGGATCAGATAGCCGAGTTTCTTTTTGCAGGTGAACGGAAAGCGGAAGTCCGTCGTACAACAAAAGAAACGGATATATATGTATCTTTGAATCTTGATGGAAGCGGTACTTGTGATATTTCCACCGGTCTTGGTTTCTTCGACCATATGCTCGAACAGATCGGAAAGCACTCCGGCATGGATTTGACAATTCGTGTAAAAGGAGACTTGGAGGTAGACGAACATCATACCATCGAAGATACTGCTATTGCTTTGGGAGATTGTATTTATCAGGCTTTGGGTAGCAAGAGAGGAATCGAACGGTATGGCTATGCATTGCCTATGGATGATTGTCTCTGCCAGGTTTGTCTGGATTTTGGCGGTCGCCCCTGGTTGGTATGGGATGCTGAATTCAAGCGCGAAAAGATAGGAGAGATGCCTACGGAAATGTTCCTTCATTTCTTCAAGTCGTTAAGTGACGCTGCAAAAATGAATCTGAATATCAAAGCGGAAGGGCAGAATGAGCACCACAAGATAGAGGGAATTTTTAAAGCTCTTGCACGTGCCTTGAAGATGGCGCTCAAAAGAGATATCTATCATTTTGAACTTCCGTCCAGTAAGGGCGTACTCTGATTGATTGCTAATATTATTCGAAGAATCAGAGAAGTTGATGTAGAACGAATAAAAAAAGAAGTGATGCAGTGATTCAATTGACTGTATGATTTAGTCAAATCATAAGGAAGATTTAGAAACTTCTATTGTATGAATTAGTGCATTCTCCTTATCTTTTAACTAATTCAACTGCTGGTATTATTCTGTTGCACTTGTGTAACGGTGCAAATGGACTTGAGTAACTATCCGGACAGACTTGTGTAACTGAACAGTTGCACAAGTCTGTCCGGATAGTTATTTATAATAGATGCTAATATGCTGGAATATATCGGATTACAAAGAAAACGCAGTTTTTCTTTTCAAAAAGTAAAAATCAACCGTACGTTTTTTGTAAACTTCTCTTAAAATGACCTCGTTTTTATACCTAAATCGTTGATATATAGTGCTGCAACATTTTTGTTTTTCCCTGTATAATACTTAAAATAAATACAAAAATGTGGCAGACAAAAATGCCTGCCAGAATAAACTTTCTATCCAAAAGAACTATAAGTTCTCTATTTCTTTAAGCCACATCGCTGAACTGGCATCACTCGGCATTCTCCAATCTCCTCTCGGACTGATAGAAATGCTACCGACTTTCGGCCCATCGGGCAGACATGAACGTTTGAACTGTTGATTGAAGAAACGGCGGAAGAAGATAAGCAACCATTTCTTAATGGTCTCTTCGTCATAACTTCCTCTAAATGCGATATTTGCCAGATAATAAATCTTTGACGGACGGAAACCGAAACGCAGGAAATAATAAAGGAAGAAGTCATGCAGTTCGTAAGGGCCTACCAAATCTTCCGTCTTTTGTTTGATGTCCCCGTTTTCATCTGCCGGAATCAGCTCCGGGCTGATGGGGGTATCCACTATATCAAGTAAGGTAGCTTTTGAATCCTCGTCCACACCATTTTCTGCCACCCACTGTACCAGATATTTCACAAGTGTTTTGGGGACGCTTGCATTGACGCCATACATTGACATATGGTCACCATTGTAAGTTGCCCATCCCAAAGCAAGTTCCGATAAGTCACCTGTGCCCACTACCATCCCCCAGGTTTGGTTAGCTACATCCATTAATATTTGTGTACGTTCGCGTGCCTGTGAATTTTCATAAGTAACGTCATGTACATTTATATCGTGGTCTATATCTTTGAAATGCTGGATGCAGGCGTCTTTGATGCTGATTTCACGGATAGATATTCCCAATGATTTCATTAGGTTGATAGCATTATGATAAGTTCGGTCGGTAGTTCCGAAGCCGGGCATTGTAATTCCGAGAATTCCCTTTCTGGATAATCCCAGTTTATCGAAAGTCTTCACGCAAACAAGTAATGCCAGTGTTGAGTCCAATCCCCCGGATATACCGACTACGGCGGTTTTAGCTCCGGTATGAACAAGGCGTTGTGCCAGTCCTGCTACTTGAATAGAGAAAACGTCTTCACAGTGTTCGTTTAGTTCTTTCCCTTGTGGGACAAAAGGATGCGGATTGAAACTTCGGGTCAGTGTCAGTTCTTTGCTATTCACAAATTCCGTAGCAATAGAGACAGCCTTTCTATCTTCCAAATTTGCTTGATTGGCTGCGAAAGTCGTATTGATTCTACGTTCAGCGCGTATGCGTTCTACATCAATCTCACTGATGATAAGTTGTTCTTCCATGCTGAAACGTTCACTGCATGCAAGAAGACTGCCATTTTCGTAAATCAGTCCATTTCCTGCGAAGACTACATCAGTAGTAGACTCTCCGAAACCGCAAGATGAAAATACATATCCTGCAATGCAGCGTGCAGATTGCTGGCTGATAAGAGAACGCAAGTAATTATGTTTTCCGATACCTTCATTGTCTGCCGACATATTAAATAGGATTTCCGCTCCTTGCAGTGCAAGTGAAGAGCTGGGAGGAATCGTAGACCAAAGGTCTTCACAAACTTCAATTCCAAAAGTGGTATCCGAAGTTTCAAATAGTAGATTTGCTCCTATGGGGACGATTTGTCCGCACAAACGCACATTATCTGTTGTGAGTTGTAGGGCAGAGGTGAACCAACGCTGCTCATAAAACTCTTTATAATTAGGAAGATAAGTTTTGGCTGTGACACCTAATACTTTTCCTTTCTGAATAACTACAGCCCCGTTAATAACCGTCGAATTGACAACCACCGGCATACCGACAATAGAGATAATGTCCAATTGACGCGTATTATTCAGAATCTGCATCAATCCCATTTCAGCTTCTTCCAATAAAAGCTGCTGACCGAATAAGTCACCACAAGTATATCCAGTAATACTCATTTCCGGAAAAACTATGATTTGCACTCCCTTGCCTTCGGCTACTGCAATCAGACTTTCTATTCTTTCTGCATTGAATTTACAGTCAGCCACTTTCACGTGTGGCACGGCTGCTGCTACTTTTACGAATCCGTAGTTCATCTTATACCTTATTTATATATAGTGGGTGCAAAAATAGGAAAATAGTTTTGAATATTTATCTTTTATATAGTGAATCCTCTCAATAAGGTGTTTTGTGTGAATTGTGATACTGTTGTTTAGACAATTAAATGAAATATCAAAATGAAAGTTAAACGCGTATTCTGTTGTGATATGATTTATATTTTGTTGTTTATCTATTCCGTATATACTTGAATAGCTGACAAAAAGATATCATTGGAAGTTTGGTGTAAAATATGCGACATTTTGTTTCTTTTATTTAACTATAATATTTATATTTGTAGCCGAATAAAACATATTCAGAAATATAAGACACTTAAACAGAACAAGTAATATTAGTGTTTAATTTATAACTTAAGAGAGCAGATGGTCGTACATTTAATTCACACAGCAGCGGTAACACGAAAAATCTATTTGGATATTTGGCGTAATATTAAGAATTTGCCAAGTTAGTCTATTCTTATTCTATATTTATAGATAATAATGGCCTATCCGAAGTTGGTGCAGAATATGTCTAAACCGATTTTGGGAAAGGAGCATATTATTCATACACGAAGATATGTGTATTCTTTATTGTAGATAAATCTATAAAATAAATCAATTTCATTAATTTAAACTCAAAGTATCAAAGATGAGAAAATCAATTCTCCTGTTTGTACTCTTTACTCTGACATGTGTTCCCCTGTTGCTTTTTGCACAGGGTGGATATCAGGTAAAAGGACACATTATTTCGGCGGAAGATAATCAGCCGATGATTGGCGTGTCTGTTTTGGAGAAGGGTACTACAAATGGAGTAATTACCGATATTGATGGTAATTACAGTATTACAGTGACGAAATCTCCCGCCACTTTGCAGTTTTCTTACATCGGAATGCAAACAATAGAGAAGCAGGTTACTGCATCTACTCGTATTGATTTGACGATGGAAAGTAGTGCACAGCTAGTGGACGAAGTGCTAGTAGTAGCGTACGGTGTACGTAAAAAAGGAACAATTGCAGGTTCTGTTTCTACAGTAAAAGCTGAAAAAATGGAAAATGTTCCGGCGCCGAGCTTTGACCAGGCTCTTCAAGGACAGACCCCAGGTTTGATGGTATTATCTAACTCTGGTGAACCCAGTAAAGCGGCTACATTCCAGATTCGTGGTACTAACTCTATTAATTCAGGTACTGCACCTTTATTTATATTAGATGGAGTTCCTATCTCAAATTCTGATTTCAATACGATTAGTCCGAGTGATATTGAACATATCTCTGTATTGAAAGATGCTTCTTCTACTTCTATTTATGGTGCTCGTGCTGCTAATGGTGTGGTTGTAATAACTACAAAACGTGGTCGCATGTCAGAGGCTGCTAAGGTTACATTCCGTACACAACTTGGTTTCTCGCAGTTGGCTAATGAAAATTGGGATCTGATGAATACATCTGAGCGAATCCAATATGAAAAAGAAGTAGGTTTGGATACAGGGAAGAATTACGATAAGTTAGGCCAAACGAATATTAACTGGCTTGATAAAGTCTATAATAGTAGTGCACCTCTGCAGAATTATGAGTTATCAGTAAGCGGAGCTACTGAAAAAGTCAATTATTTTGTTTCCGGTGGATATTATAATCAAGACGGTATCGCTCTAGGCTCTACTTTTGAACGTTTTAATTTTCGTGCTAATGTTGAAGCGAAAGCAAATAAATGGTTGAAAATAGGAACGAACTCTATGTTGGCTTATGAAGAAGTAGAACAGAGTGATGATGGTGAATATGCATTGTGGGCTCCTATTTCTGCTGCACATTTCATGATGCCATACTGGGATCCTTATAAGGAAGATGGAAGCTTAGCTTTGCAGGATGATGGAAGTTGGACGGGTACAGGTGAAAATCCTTTAGCTTGGATGACAAACAATCCATTAGGTAATAAGAAATATAAAGCAATATCTACTTTTTATGCGGAAATCAATCCGATAGAGGGACTGACAGTTCGTTCACAACTTGGTGCTGATTATTCACATTCTACTTCCTTTCTTCAATCTTTTCCTAGTTATAAGCCTAATAATAATTATGGTGCGGCAAGACGAACCTCAACAGATATGCTGAATCTCACTATTACGAATATAGCGAATTATCGTTTTATGTTGAAAGATTTGCATTCGTTCAACTTTATGATTGGGCAAGAAGGAGTGGATTATCGTTATGAAGCTTTCCACGTGACATCACGGGGACAAACCAATGATTTCTTGACAAATATCAGTTCAGGAACTACTGCTTCTTCTTGGAGTGATACTAGTACTGCTTATTCTTATCTATCTTTCTTTGCTCGTGGTGAATACAATTACGATGATCGTTATTATGCTGACTTTTCTGTTCGTGCTGACGGCTCTTCCCGTTTTGGTAGTAATGAGCGTTGGGGAACTTTTTGGTCGATAGGTTTAATGTGGAATCTGCGTAAAGAGAAGTTTATGGAAAAATACTCATGGTTGACAAATGCGCAGATTACATTAAGTACAGGTACTTCCGGTAACTCATCTATCAAAGATTACGAGCATTTGGCTCTTGTTTCCGGTGGATTGAATTATGGGGGAGATGCAGGTATTGCACCTGCCCAGATTGGTAATGAGAAACTAGGATGGGAAAAATTGTGGACAACCAATGTCGGTTTACACTTAGGTTTCATTAATCGTTTTAATGTAGATCTCGAATTCTATAATAAGAAAACTACCAATATGTTGATGAGCGTTCCGTGCTCTTATTCAGATACGGGCTTTGGTTATCGTTGGGATAATGTCGGTGCGATGGTTAATCGTGGTGTTGAACTGGCAGTAAATGCAGATGTGCTCCAGATTAAAGATTTTACTTGGAATATCAGTGCTAATGTTTCTTATAATAAGAATAAGATAACAGAACTTTATAATGGAGTAACTGAATATGAAGATGGTACTACTGCACGCAAAATGGTAGTTGGGCATCCAGTAGGAGAGTTCTATATGAATCGTTATGCCGGAGTAAATCCTGCTAACGGTGATGCTTTATGGTACACTAAAGACGGAGAGATTACTACGGAATATAATGAAAGTGATAAAGTGATGATGGGTAAAACCTATTTTGCTCCATGGCAAGGTGGTTTTGGTACAACTCTTTCATGGAGAGGGCTTTCGTTGAATGCGCAGTTTAGTTGGGTTGCTGATCGTTGGATGGTTAATAATGACCGTTATTTCGAAGAAGGAAACGGACTTTTTAATGGTTATAATCAGTCAAAACGTTTACTCTATGATCGTTGGAAAAAACCGGGAGATTTAACTGATATTCCACGTCATGGTGTGTCTCCGCAGATGGATTCACGTTTTCTGGAAGATGCGTCTTTCCTGCGTTTAAAGAATGTAATGATAAGCTATGTTTTCCCACAAAAATGGATGCATAGAACAAACTTCTTGAATAGTGCCCGCATTTATGCTCAAGGACAGAATCTATTGACATTTACGAAGTTTACAGGTATGGATCCTGAGTCTAGTACAAACATCTATAAGGCGCAATATCCAATGTCGCGTCAGTTCTCATTTGGTTTAGAGATATCATTTTAAAAGATATAACGATGATAAGAAAAATAAAATTATACATAACCTTGGCTGCCGTAGTGTTTTCATTGACGGCTTGCCTTGATAAGTATCCGGAAGATGCTATTCTGCAAGGGGATGCCATTAAAACGGTAGAAGATGTGGATCAAGCTGTGATTGGTATTTATGCCGGATTTAAAACGACTGCTCTATATAGCGGATATTTGACTTTGCTTCCGGATATTCAGACAGATATGGTATATGCCGTTCAGGGTTATACAAATGTATATGGCAATATATGGCGTAATGAAATATTGGCAACAAACCCTGAAATTGAAGATGTCTACGGTGCTTTATATGGCATTATTGGTCGTTGTAATTTCATACTTGATAATATTGATCAAGTAGAGGCGGGTACTACTGATGATGCAAAACTGGAGAGACTGGAAAACTATAAAGGTGAAGTTTATTTTGCTCGTGCTTTGGCTTATTCAGAATTACTAAAGTGTTTTTGTAAACCATATGAGAGTGACGAACAAGCTGCTAATGAGTTAGGCTTGGTTTTGAAGTCTAGTTATGTTAATCCGCAGCCACTAAAACGTGCATCTCTGAAAGATTCATATCAGTTTGTACTGAATGATTTGGAAAAGGCTGCGGAATATTTGGCCTTGGATGAGGATGATGCTACTACACTTTATAATACAGGATATTTTTGTATCGGTACGGTTAATTCTCTTTATGCCCGTTTATATCTCTATATGAGAAAATGGGATAAAGCTGTAGAATATTCTAGTAAAGTGATTGATAGTAAGAAATATTATTTAGCAGATGCGACAAAGAAGAATTACTCAACTACTTATAATGATTTTCAATATATGTGGCAGTATGATGATGCAACAGAAATTATTTGGAAAGTAAAATTTGAAGTAACTTCTTATGGTGGTGCATTAGGCTCTGTATTCCTTAATTACGATTATACATCATACAGGCCGGATTATGTACCTGCTCAATGGGTACTTGATACGTATGCAACGGCAGATTTGCGTTATAATGCCTACTTCGCTACTGCTACTACCGGATACAGTCATGGATTAACTTGTCCTCTTCTGATAAAATATGCAGGAAATCAAAATTTTATAGCAAAACAAATTCTGTTTGTCAGTATGCCGAAACCTTTCCGTTTGGCTGAGCAATACTTAATTCGTGCTGAGGCTTACTGTCAAATGGGAGCAGCTAATTACGGAAAAGCCGGGAAAGATATTTCTACTTTACGAATTGCTCGTTATTCTTCTTATGGTGGTGCTACAAATATCACTAAAGATAACTGGTTGAAAACAATCAGTGAAGAACGTGTGAAAGAACTTTATATGGAAGGATTCAGACTTAATGACTTAAAACGTTGGAATGAAGGATTTGAACGTAAGGAACAGAACCTTACCGTATCTCCGGGGAACAAATTGAAAGTTGACAAGGATGATCCATATTTTGTATGGCCTATTCCGCAGCATGAATTAGAAGCTCCGGGAGCTGATATCGAACCAAATGATAGCAATAAATAATGTATAAAGAAAAAAATACGATAATGAAACGATTATTTATAGGAATGGGTGTAGTGATGGCGCTCACAGTCGGTTTATCCGGTTGTGGTGATGCTGCTAAAACTACGTATAATGGTCCCGACTATGTAATGTTCGCCGATACGATGTCGCTTTTTCCGGTGCAAAATAGTCAAGACTATTTTACTGTACCTGTGGCATCTACTGTAGCATGCGATTATGACCGTACGTTTGCCGTAGAAGTGGACGAAAAGGCAAGTAATGCGATTGAAAAGAAGCATTATGTCATTGAATCAAATACAGTGACTATCAAAGCTGGTGAACGTGCAGCAGACTTGAAAATCCGAGGTGTTTATGAAAATATCGGAAAAACAGATTCACTTTCGATTACATTACGCCTTGTTTCTAATGATGAAACACATTGGGATTTGTATGGAACGAAGACACGTGTGGAAATGATGAAATCTTGTCCGTTCGATTTGAATGTTTTTACAGGATGGTGTAAGGTGACTTCATCTTTCTATCAGGATTATATGAATAATACTGATTTCCGTCTGATACAGACTGAAATAGATAAGAAAGAAGAAAATACGATTATCATGCACGATTTCTTCTACAAAGGATATGATTTAAAATTAAAATTTGATCCGGCTGATCCAATGGAACCTTTTGTAGAAATGGATGATCAAGTATTGGGCAGTACTTCCGAAGCTTTTGGCACTATTTATGGAAATGGAAAGTTAATGGTAAAGCAACCGACAATTTATACTTCCTATTATAATGTCTGCCAAACTTTTGTTATGCAGTATATCACTGTCTATGTGAAGGATGTAGATACTGTTGGTACTTATATTAATATTCTCGAGTGGATTAGTGATGAAGAAGCAGAACGGTTACAAGCGGGGCAGAACTGATATCTTTTGAGAATTTAAAATATTGATTATATGAAAGATAAAATATATTATTTAAAATTTTTGGTGTTGGTATTCTGTCTTGCCTTTGCATCATGTTCGGATGACGATGACAAGGGACAAGGTAATCCTGTATTTCCTGAAGTGCAAAAAATATCCTGTGCGGTTGGAGAAACAGCGACGCTTACCTTCAATGCAAATATGAATTGGAAATTGAGTTCGTCCGCTCTTTGGTGTAAGTTTGTCGTTGACGGCGAACAGGCTAATTCTTGTTCCGGTGAGGTTGGTGAACAGACAATAACGGTCAGCATAGGAGATGATGCTACTGCCTTGAATAAATCCTATAAAGCGGAAATATCTTTATGGATGGGTGCGGATAAAAAGGTCGTTTATGAGATTACTCGTCCATCTACCGGATATGAAGTTTATTTCTTAGACGAAAATGGTAATCCTTATACGGAAGAAAATCCGGCAACTATTGCCTATAAATCTTCTTCTTTTTATGTGCGTGCAAATTTTGACTGGAAATTAACTGAATGGCCTGATTGGATATCTACTGATAATGCTTCTGGTGAAGCTGGCGAACAAAGTTCTAATAAACTGTATATAAACATACAGTCTGGATATACAAAGAACGCTAATTCTGCTTTTCTTACTTTTATGAATGTGGTTGGTGATAAAGTTGCTACGGTTCCAGTAAAGTATGAAGGAATACCTGAAGATAGAATTGAGTTCTCGACAGATGATAATAAATGGAATTGGTCTTTTACTGTTGATGGACAATTTTATTCAAAATCAGGTGTTGGTGGTGCCGGAGAATTGGAACCTATGCCATTGGACATTAAAGTTATAGCAAAAAATGATAAATATGTGGTTGTTTTGATTGAAGATGATTCGGAATGGGGGTGTACGCGTGTACAAACAGAATATGGAATGACTACTTGGTTCAATGTGGAAGATGATGAAAAAGGCAATATAAAACTTCATGTTGATGAAAATATAAGTGAGGAGAGAGCTGGTTATTTAATGGCTTTTCCTATTGTTAAGTATGATATGATTAAAGATGCCTTCGATGATAATGTTTTTTATCTTGAGGAGGGTACAGATAAGCCTTATTTGATAAAATCGGATTATACTGATTGTGTGGTAATGAGGTTGACTCAAGAAGGACAAAAAGTAGAAGGTAGCTTGAGTGTATCTGTTGATGGAACTGGAGAAAAATTAGAGGTATTCTCGTATGCTGATACTGGAGGTGAATTGACAGAAGAACAATTAATAGAGAAATATGGTACTGCTTCAGTGTATATGTTAGGTTTGGAGAATAATCAGTCATATAACTTGATAGTTACACCTAGTGGATTCACCGGATGGACTCTTGAAGGTAGTACAATATTAAATGGGGTTGATACTAAATGGGATGGTGTTGAAGTGTCAGGTACTTGGCTTGATTCTGCAGTAATTTCTATTTATGGAATTGGTGAAAATACAGTAGGAGAGATGGTTGTTACGATAATGGATCCAAATGCAGGGAGCATACTTGGTGTATTGATTATCTCCCGTTTTGGTTGAACTTTAAGAAAATAAAAATATTTTCAACTTATGAAATATACAATATTATTCACAAAGATGCTTTTCATTTCATGCCTGCTTATGGCTATGGGAATATCTGTAACGGGATGTTCTGATGATGACGATGAATTGCAATCTGGCTACGGTTACGCTCAATTTAGACTATATAAGAGTGCATCGTACGGAAACGGAGAGTCAGGAAAGACTCGTGCCGGAACCAATGAATTGGAATATTTGCGTGAGGCGCAAAAAATGAAAATTGTTCTTATAAACAATGAAGATGGAACGGAGATTTCACAAACTGTAGGTTTGGATGCCATTAATGAGCAAGGCGCAGAATTTGGTATGCGTAGTGAGAAAATGCAAATGTTGGCAGGAGAATATACAGTTGTAGGTTTCTATCTTTATAAAATAGAAGGACAAGAATTAGTACCTGTTATTTCTGGAGAACCAGAAAAAGAAACTGTTATTCGGGTAGTTGACGGTGGTTTGTCTTTACAGGACATCACTGTGAATGTGGTAAAACGTGGTAGTGTAAAATTTACTTTAGTGAAGGATATTGCTGCTACAACTCGTGCTGCTGGTGATGCTGCCTATTTATTAGAAAATGTCAAATACGTGACAATAGAGGTGAAGGATCTGTATTTAACGGGGAAAATTATTCCTTCCTTAAAAGAGATTCCTGTTACTTATAAAGAGAAAGGGAAGGAGATTACCACAGCAGATGGTGAGAAAAAAACATATATTTACTCAGTTTCTGTTAGTGATTCTTTGCTTTATTTGAAGGCCGGAACATACAAGGTCTCAAAATACACCTTACTGGATAGAAATAAAAAGTCTATTGAAGTGAATGTAAGCAATGTCAAGGAAAACCAGTTTGTTGTGAAAGATAATGAAACGACAGAAGTTGAGGTTCCTGTCTATATGAGAACTAACTCACCAAAGTTGAAGGATTATAAAGCATTGAAAGCTATCTGGGACGCTTTGGATGGAGAGCATTGGAGCTATACCGGCATTTCTCAGACTCCTGGATGTAATTGGAATTTTGATAAGGATATGGATATGTGGGGTGACCAACCGGGGGTGGAATTGGATACTGAAGGTCGCGTGCTATCTTTAAACTTAGGTTCATTTGCTCCCAAGGGTGATGTCCCTGATGAAATTGGTGATTTGGAAAAATTGCAAATCCTTACATTTGGTACTCACTCTGATCAAGTTGGTGGATATCTGGAGAAGAGCCTGAAGGCTTATATGAGTGTTGAAGAGAAAAAAGCTGTTCGTGCTGATTATTATGAAACATTCTTGAGAAAAGACCTGAAGAGAGACTGGAAGAAAATGGGCTTTTCGGAACCCTTATTGGATGTTATAGATAAAGTGAATACAGAGCAGAAACCTAATTTGAGATATCCGGTTCAGTCGACTGGCAGTCAGATTCAAACTCGTTCCGGCATTTCTCTGAAAGATGTTTCTCCAGGAAGACTGACGAATGGTATTCGCAAGATTTCGGCAAAAATCGGAAAATTAACTAATCTGCGTCAATTCTTCATTGCTAATGGTAAATTTGAAGGTTTTGAGGAAGGAACTGATTTGTCTAAACTCGAATCCTTGACAGATGTCGAGATCTATAACTGTCCTTCAATGAAAGAGTTCCCGGAAGAGATTTGTAAGTTGCCCAATTTAGAACTTTTGAATTTGGCTAATAATCCTCAAATCGAATCAGATGTATTGCTGAATGGATTAAAAGAATTAGCTGATGAAAAGGCTTCTACTGCTAAGACGATTCAGATACTTTATTTGGGTAATAACAATTTGACTGAAATACCTGAAGAGTTTAAGAATCTGAAGAAACTGGGAAAACTGGATTGTAATAATAATAAGATTACTAAGGTGCATCCATTGGGTAAGGATGTGAATCTGGTTCAGTTAACAATGGACTATAATCAGATAACGGAAGTTCCGAATGATTTTTGTGGATACGAGGATGTTGAGTCTTTCTCGTTTGCTCACAATAAGATAACAAAGTTCCCGAATATCTTCAATGCAAAATCTGTATATGTAATGTCTTCAGTCGACTTCTCATACAATGAGATTACGGGATTTGCAGGGGAGAATGAAACCGGAGATAATGCCTTCAAGGGAATTAATGCATCAACTTTGTCATTAGCTTATAATAAATTGAAGAGTTTTCCGGGTATTTTGTTCAATACAAATTCGCAGATCTCTACATTGGCTTTAGCTGGTAATGGCATTACAGACTTTCCTAAGGGAGCTTTAGATGGAAAATATACTAGTTATTTACAAAGTTTGGACTTAACCTATAATAAATTAACGAAGCTACCCGAAGATTTCGATGCAACAAAGGTACCTTATCTTTATGGTATTGATTTGAGTAATAATCGTTTTGAAAAAGTTGCTACAGGTCCATTGAATATAGATCATTTGAACGTTTACGCATTTAGGAATCAGCGTGACGAACAAGGTAACCGTACTATTTCTGATTGGCCCTCAGGTATATCTCAATGTCCGAGTTTGCTTAGATTGTTTTTAGGTGGCAATGATTTCCGTAAAGTCGAAGAAAATCTGACAGGCTTTAGAGTAGTTGAGATCAGGGATAACCCGAATATAATGATTGATGTATCGTCAGCTTGTAATTATATCAAGGCTGGTTATTTATTGTTGATTTATGATCGTACACAGGCTATTCGTGGTTGCGATGCTTTGGATTTAGAATGATGAATTTATGATAATAAAAAGAAATTTGAATATGAAATCGTTATTAAAGATAGCTTTCAGTATTTTTGCCGGTATGTGCATATTTGCTGCTTGCGATGACTCTGACGATAATACTGTTTCTAGTTTATCAATTGACACCGAAGAGATTACTTTAGGTGCTGAAGGAGGAACTGAAAAAGTAAATGTCGCTACAGGGACAAAATGGATTGCTAAGGTGGATCAACCTTGGGTACAGGTTATGCCTGCAAATGGAGTCGGTTCTACTGAATGTACAATTGTGGTGGACACAACACTAAGCAACAAAATACGGCAGGCTACGATTACGTTTGTGCCGGAAGGTGTTGCTGCTCAGAAATTGGAAGTGCATCAGACTGGTTACGGAAAAATGATTGGCGTTAGTAAGGAGGAAATAGAGATTCCGAATATGGCGGCATTAGATAAACGTGTTTTTAATGTATCTGTAACAGCAAATGTTCCTTTCAAGATTGAGTATGAAGAAGAAATAGAAGGAGGAGTAAATACATTTGCGTTAAATGCTGCTGCTAAAATATGGGTTCAGAATGATAACTATGAACAAAATTTGACAGCTGGTGCCCGTCCTCGTACTACTAAGGTTCGTTTTACGTGGAATATGAATACGGATCCTCAAAAAAGAAATATGAAGGTTAAATTCCTTCCATTAAATGAAGAGGATAAGGAGAAAACGCAAACTGCAGAGTTATTGGTTAAACAAGAAGCTTCCCCTGAAATTAAGGATACTCGCGAAGGAGACTCAATTGCATTGATTATTATTCGTGAAAAAGTGCGCAGTATGACATCTTGGGATACAAGTGAAAAAATGGATTATTGGATTGGTATCAAATTATGGGAAAAGAAGGATCCTGAAGTAAAAGCAAAACCGGAGATGCTTGGTCGTGTACGTTCTGCAGAATTCCGAATGTTGGCAACTAAAGAAAGCCTTCCGGCAGAAGTTGCTAAATTAACTTATATAGAGACATTGATATTCTATGGTAATGAGAACACAATGTTATTATATGATTTGGAATTAGGTTCTTCGGTATGTAGTCTGAAATATTTGAAGAATTTGGCAATAAATGCTTACGGTATATCCAAATTACCGGCTGAATTTAAAAATTTGGGAACGTTAGAGAAATTAGAATTAAGCAGTAATAATTTTGAGGAAATACCAGCAGTGTTGAGTCCGGAGAATTTCCCTAACTTAAAATCTTTGAGTTTTACTAATATGCAACGCTATTCTGTTGTTACCAATTTGCAAACAGATACGAGGGATCATTTAGGATTAGTTATCAATCTGAATAGCAGCTATGATAAGAATACTATTGCATTTAAGAACTTATTGAAATGGGATAAGTTGGAGAGACTCAGTTTGACGGGTAACTTGATTTATGGGCAGTTACCTGATATGAAAGAGGTTCCTTGTTATACTTTGGATGAGGTAAAGGCATCCTCTCTTGGCGATACGTTGAAAGTAGCTTGGGGTGGAGAACTGGGCTTTGATGATGCAACAGGAGAGAAGGGAATTTTGGCAAAGACTCCAAGAGTATTACCAAATGCTAAAGTATTTGCGATTAACTTGAACTTCTTGAGTGGAACTGTGCCTGATTGGATTAAAAACCATCCTTATTATTCAAAATGGGATCCCTTCACTTTCATTTATACTCAAGAAGACGGAAGAATAGATAAGATGGGAAAGGTAGTTGGATTTGATTCGGATGCTATTCCCGCAAATCTAGAGAAATATTATGAGTGGTATCCTATGCGTAGACCGGAAAAAGTAGAATAAGTATGAAGAAGATATATTTGATTTTAATGACTGCATTTGCAGTAACATTGGGTTCGTGTACGGACAATGACCTTACAGGAGATGTTACACCTGAAGGACCGGAGACTCCGGTTATCAATTCTCCTGACGGTGCTAACGTAGGCGAGATTATGGTGAAGTTTAAACAGGAAGTAGCCAATGCGTTAGATCAATCTGTTACGCGGGCTATTGGCGGGATGACAACTCGTTCTGGAGTTTCCTCAATAGATGATGTACTTGATAATATCGGTACTTATAAATTTGAAAGAATCTTTCCGGTGGATAACCGGAAGGAGGAGCTTACTCGTGAATCCGGTTTGCATCTTTGGTATGTGATTCATTTTGACAAAGCTGTTGACATAGAGAAGGTTGCTCAAAGTCTGTCAAAGTTGGATGAAGTGGCAAAAATAGAATATAGCCATTGTATCAGAAGAGCTTATGATCCTGCGGATAGACCAACATTTTTGACAGCTGACGTATTAAGAAAGAGAGCGATGACGCGGGCTATTGCTTCAAATGAAACTTTTACTGATACTTATTTGGATTTGCAATGGGGATACATTAATGATGGAAAGATTCTTGAAGGAGTGAAAGCTGATGATGGTGATCTTGTAGCTCAAGCTAAACAGGGTGTGGACGTTGGTTGTAAAGAGGCATGGATAAAATGCACCGGCGATCCTTCAATTATCGTTGCCGTACTAGATGAAGGTGTAATGTGGGATCATGCTGACTTGCATGCTAATATGTGGGAAAATCCAGGAGAAACATTTGGTGCCAAAACAGATGCGGACAATAATGGTTATAATGGTGATAGATATGGCTATAACTTTGTTAATGATATGGGATTTATTTCCTATGATGATGTAAATGATACCGGACATGGAACACATGTAGCCGGGACAATTGCTGCGGTAAATAATAATGGTATAGGTGTTTGTGGTATCGCAGGTGGTGACGGGACTCCTAATAGCGGGGTGAAAATTATGTCATGCCAGGTGTTTTCCGGAGATGCCGGTTCTACATTATATCAAGAAGCAAAAGCCATTAAATATGCCGCTGACAATGGTGCAGTAGTGTTACAGTGTAGTTGGGGGTATAATTCAGGATTAGCTAATCCAACGAATTATTCTCCCGGCTACACTACTGATAAACAATGGCTGACTACTTGTCCACTTGAAAAGGAGGCATTAGATTATTTTGTTCATAACGCCGGTTCTCCCAATGGAGTGATTGATGGTGGTATTGTTGTTTTTGCCGGTGGTAATGAGTATGCTGCAATGCCGGGATATCCTGGGGCTTATCCTGATTATGTTTCTGTGGCTGCTGTTGCTGCTGATGGTACTCCTTCTGCATATACAAACTACGGAGATGCCATTGATATTTCAGCTCCCGGTGGAGACAGTGAATATCACAGAAGTGATTTTGGTAAGATATATTCGACTTTACCGCCATTAGCCGCTGATAGAGATAAACATGATTCAGATGGAGATAAAGAAGGATATGGATATATGGAAGGTACTTCTATGGCATGTCCTCATGTTTCTGGTGTTATAGCATTGGGACTTTCGTATGCAGCTCAGCAGCATCGTCATTTCCGGGCGGAAGATTTTCGTGACTTAGTGTATAAATCTGTAAGTGTAAAAATAGAAGACTATTTCACTGAAGATACAAAAACATTTTGGATGAACTATTCTGCTGCTGGTTCTGTGTCCCGGATGCAGATGGAACGGAGTGCATATGTTGGCAAAATGGGATCTGGACTAATTAGTGCCGCCGAATTGCTGAATGCTATTGACGGAGGTGCTGGAATTGATACGAATACGAAAATTCCGAATTCTTTTGTTACGGTAAATGGTACTACTATGGTTAATTATACTCGTTTCTTTGAAAAAGGAGAGAGCATTTCATTTACTAGCGACGTAGCTGATAAAACTGTGGCAATTATGGAAAGTACGGATGGTAAAACATTCGTTATCACAGGGCTGAAAGCTGGTTCAACGAAAGCAACAGTAACGGGCGGAGGAGAAACTAAAGAGTTCTATATCACAGTACGTAAGAGTGGTGGTTGGATGTAGAAATGAATAGATAAATGTTATGAAAGCAGCAATGTGGATAATATATAGCTTGATATTACTAACAATCCCTGTGTCGGTGACGGCACAGGGGCGGTTAACATCTCGTGCAGAAATAGATTCGATAATGAATCCGACTTTGTTAGAAGGAAAAAAGGGATTACTCTTCGATACAACGACAATTAATGTTGGATGTTTATCTGAAGATGATAAGCCTGTCACTTACTGTTTCTGTTTCCGTAATGTAAGTAAAGAGACGATTGTATTGACAAGGGTTTCCACTTCATGCGGATGCACAACCGCTTCATTTACTAAAAAACCTGTAAAATCAGGAGAAAAAGGAACAATAGAATTGACTTTTAATCCGTTCGAACAGGTCGGTAAGTTGAATAAAGGAGCATTTATTTACACTAATCTTTCAGAAAAATATCCTATTGAAAAAATCACATTGTTTGGAGAAGTGACTCCTACATCTAATGAGTGGCGGGAGTACCCTTATTCAATGGGAAATATATTGAGATTGAGGCAGTCTACTATTTTATTTCGTGAACTCCCCAAAATAACTACTCGCGTCGAGCGTTTGGTTTGTGTTAATAGCAGTAAAACTCCTTTATGCCTTTCGGCATTGATGATTCCTCGATACGCAATATTGCGTACGGAGCCAAAGATAATTGAACCTGGTAAAGAAGCAGATATTGTCATAACGATAGATGGCAGACTGCTACCACCTGATATAAAAGATGAATTTACATTTCCTATTGTAATAGAAGGAATTGATTCAAAACCTTCAGAACGTACTATTCGTGTGAAGGTCTCCTTACAAAAATGAACTATATAATTATAGAATGAACTAATAAAAAAGAAGAATATGAAAACTCTTTTCAAAATGATGGCTCTTTTTACACTTTTATTTTGCATATCCTCTTGTAGGGATGATGAGGAGTTAGCTCCGAAATCAATGGAAGTGAATTACGCCAATATAGCAGAAACATGGCGTCTTATTGAGTGGAATGGTGAGAAAATAGATGATCCGCGTTATTCTTATATTACATTTAACCGTAAAGCAGAAGATGGAAAACGTGCTTTCATGATGTACACAAATTTAAATAGTGCCGTATCGGAGCGCATTAGCGGTGCTTTTGAACTGGATATTAATGATGATTCAAAAGATATTATCAGTGGAACATATGATTATACATTGAGTACGAATGATGAATGGGAGCATACATACATTATTACGGATTTGGATGAAAATTCGATGATTTGGGCTGCTGAGGATGACGCTGAAGAAGTACGTGTTTACACTCGTTGCAGTGAAGTGCCGGCTGATATTGTAGCTGGAACTCGAGCTGTGTTTTAATTATTGAAAGTATGATAGCAACTCGGACGATAGGTTGAATGGAACTTATCGCCCGAGTTTTTTTATGCAGATAATTATAATAATGATTACTTATTTAGATAATTTTTCTCGTAATTTTTTGTTTATTCCGAAGAACTCTTTATCTTTGCATTGGATTTATAATTGTAATGAATACAAGTTTGGAAAGAAAGGGGCAAATGATGAAACCGTACGAAAGATTATTAGAACATAATATAAAACCTTCGATGCAGCGTATTGCTATTATGCAATATTTGATGGAGCATCCTATCCATCCGTCGGCTGACGATATTTATACTGCATTATCTCCTTCGATGCCTACGCTTTCAAAGACTACAGTTTACAATACTTTGAAACTGTTTTCTGAGCAGGGAGCAGCCCAAATGCTTACGATTGATGAGAAGAATACTAATTTTGATGCGGATACTTCCATTCATTCCCATTTTCTTTGTAAACGTTGCGGACACATTTATGACTTGCAATGTCCGGAAGCGGTGAAAAGGGTAGAGAGTCTGGAGATGGACGGACATCAGGTATCGGAAGTGCATTATTATTATAAAGGTATATGTAAGAATTGCTTAAGAAAAGATAAAGAAATACGTATTGACTAATTAATTTAAAATTGAGAAGAAAATGAAAAAATTTAGATGTACTGTTTGCGGTTACGTTTATGAAGGTGACGCAGCTCCTGAGAAATGTCCTTTGTGTAAAGCTCCTGCCAGCAAGTTCGTAGAAGTTGTTGAAGTAGAAGGTGGCGCATTGACTTTTGCTGACGAGCACGTTATCGGTGTTGCAAAAGGTTGCGACGAAGAAATGATTAAAGACCTGAACAACCACTTCATGGGCGAATGTACTGAGGTTGGTATGTATCTGGCTATGAGCCGTCAGGCAGACCGTGAAGGTTATCCTGAAGTAGCTGAAGCTTTCAAACGTTATGCTTGGGAAGAAGCTGAACATGCTGCTAAATTTGCTGAATTGCTGGGTGACTGTGTTTGGGATACTAAAACAAACCTGCAGAAACGTAAAGATGCTGAACAAGGTGCATGCGAAGACAAGAAACGTATCGCAACTCGTGCTAAAGCTTTGAACCTGGATGCTATCCATGACACTGTACACGAAATGTGCAAGGACGAAGCTCGTCACGGTAAAGGTTTTGAAGGTCTGTACAACCGTTATTTCGGCGATAAATAACAAACCTCATAATAACTCTTAAAAGGTCTGTATTCGAAAATGAATGCAGACCTTTTTTGTCTATATTTGCTCATCAACTTTTAATACTATAGTTATGAGAAGAGTACAACTATTGTTAGTTTGTCTAGTGCTTTCGGCAGCTACTTTTGCTGCTGATAAAGTGATTAAGTTGCCACAGCCTAATTTGAACCGTACAGGTACGGTAATGAAAGCGTTGTCCGAACGTCATTCAACCAGAGAATTTGCTTCAAAAGCCCTGAACCTGGCTGACTTGTCTGATTTGTTATGGGCTGCTAATGGAATCAATCGGAAAGATTCGGGTAAACGAACAGCTCCGTCGGCTTTGAACAAGCAGGATGTGGATGTATATGTAGTGTTGCCGGAAGGCAGTTACCTGTATGATGCAAAGAATCACCAGTTGAATCTGGTGGCTGAAGGAGATTACCGGGGCGCAGTGGCTGGTGGACAGGCTTTTGTGAAATCGGCTCCGGTTGCTTTAGTACTGATTAGCGACCTTTCTCGTTTTGGAGATGCAAAGAATGCACATACCCAATTGATGGGGGCTATGGATGCGGGAATCGTTTCACAGAATATTTCAATTTTCTGTTCTGCAGTTAATTTAGCTACGGTGCCACGTGCTTCGATGGATAATGCTCAGTTGAAGAAAGTGTTGAAGTTGAAAGACACTCAGATTCCTATGATGAACCATCCTGTAGGTTACTTTAAATAAGGGTCGATAAGTATATAAAAATAGTGACGCTATCCTCGCGGGATACCGTCACTATTTGTTCATTATAGCGTTACTATCCTTACCGGATAGCGTCACTATCTTTTTTCCTTTTTTACTTTAATAAAAACTCATCAATTGCCTTTTTGTAGGTTGCTTTATCGGCAGCCCCACGGAAAAGCTGTGGATCTCCTTTCATGGGGATGAATACGAACAATGGAATACTTGTTGCGTTGAACAGGGCTGCCAGTTCTTTCTGCTTATCCACATTTACTTTATAAATGATTATTTTCCCTGTGTATTCCTTTGCCAATTCTTTCATGATAGGAGCCGTCTGGCGACAAGGTCCGCACCAATCAGCGTATAAGTCGATGATGGCGGGCTTGTCACCTTTGTAATTCCACTCCTTTGATTTTTCATAATCGAAGACATCTTTCAGAAACATTTCCTTGTTCATTACGACGACTTCACCGTTACCTGTTACCTCTTTTTTACTTTGATTGGTTTCTGCCTTATCATTGAAAGCGTATACAATTACGCTTATCATGACAAGTGCTACCACTGCTAATACTTTCTTCATTCGAAATCTTTATCTTTTTTATGTGTAATGCTTCTCGATAACCCCTTGTAGTTCGCTGCTGTGGATTACACCGGAATGTCTCCAAACTGCTTCTCCATCTTTGAACACTATAAACGTGGGCACGGCCTGTATGCGATATTTAGTTGCCAATTCTTCATGCTGGTCAACGTCTATCTTCACAATACGGGCTTTGTCACCTACGACCAATTTCAGCTCTTCCAGAACAGGTTTCATAGCTTTACACGGTCCACACCATTCTGCAAAGAAATCCACTAAAACGGGTACCGGTGACTTTATTAAATCTTCAAACTTTTCCATAATCTTTTCTTTCTTATAGTTAAATGGCAGTCATTGAAGACTGCAAATATAAATTCTATTTGGTTCTTCGTCAAATTTGGTGGTAAGTTTTTCTCCGCTCATTTAGCTAATTCAGTCAGTGCCTATATTTTCTTATGAAAGTAAATAAAAAGGGATAATTATTAACTTGGAAATAAAGAGATAAAGAATTTACCACCAAATTTGACGAAGAACCTTCTATTTCATTAATATAACGGGAAAAAGCTGTTTTTGTTCACAAAATAGTAGTCTTGGGGATATTATCTTGTAGTGTAAAAGAGAGAATTTTGCATATCAAAAACAAAAGAATGGAATAATTGATGAGATGTATATGATGGAAGACTTCTTTTGATTGACGGGAAGTTGGAAAAGAAAAATGGATAATGAGTGACGATGTAAATTCATCTGTCTTCATTATCCATTTTTTATAAATATTTCTTCTGTTTATTCCGTAATGGTCAATTCATCAATGATATGGGATGCTCCCGCAAATTTATCTATGATAAAGAGCGTATAGCGAATATCAACACAGGCCGCACGTTGTGATGAGGGACGGAAAGCGATGTCACCCGTCAGTCCTTCAAAGTTACGGTCGAAAGCAGTTCCTACCAGTTGACCTTTACCGTTGAAAACCGGGCTGCCGGAGTTTCCTCCTGTATTGTCGGTGTTTACAATAAAGCAAACAGGCATTTCACCGTTTTTGCCATAGCGTCCATAATCTTTGGTTGCATATAACTCTTTCAGCTTTTGAGGTACTACAAATTCCCAGTTTCCTTGGTCTTCTTTCTCCATTACTCCTTTGAGAGTAGTGTGGGCATCATAGACAGCACCATCAAACGGCTCATAAGAAAGTACCTGACCGTATGTCAACCGTAAAGTGGAGTTTGCATCCGGATAAATAGGAATACCTTTTTCCTGCTTCATATCCATCATGCCTTTCACCCATACTTTGTGGGCGGCATTATAGTTTTGATTGGCTTCTTTCATGGCAATAGCCGTTTTCAATATTCCATCGGTAATAGAGTATTTGAATAGTACCATCCAGTCATAACTTATTTTGTATAGGCTCGGCTTTTTGATAAACTTCTCGAAATTTTTAGGATTACCGAAGATGGAATGTTCGAAACACTCGTCAACGAATGCGTCAATATTTCCTTTAAAACGGGAATTGATAATTTCAAAGATATTAATCCGTTGTTCTGCGGGAATATAACTGGCGTAGGTTTTCAGCATCTCTTTACCGACCATCTTTTCCACTTCCGGGAAAGGAACAGAGGCAAAGTATTTCTCACCCTCTTTTTTCAGTTTTTGGGTAGCTTCCTTTATTTTCTCTTTGTCTTTTGATTTCAAGGCTGCAACCATTTCCATTGTGGAAGGAATACGCATAAAATCGAGGGCGGTTACCAATGCTTCGTTTATTGCCTGTTGATGGTAGAGAGCGTCACGGCGGTGAGCCACGATAGAACGAATTTCATCGAAAGCTTTCTGATAAGAACCATCTCCCTTTTCGCGGCCACGTGCCAGAAGCTCTTCTTGTTGCTTACGTTTGGTATCTAATACGTTGAGACGTACCAGTCCTTCATTCATGCCGATGGCATTCTTCCAATAGTTGGCAGACGACGCATACTTGCTGGCATAATGAATACGTACGGCAGGGTCTTTCAGCATTTGTTCCATAAGTACCTTCTGACGGGCTCCGCGTACATGCTGACGCATGAAGTTGGTAGTCTGCATACGTTCTTCCACTTCATCGGAAATCATATATCTCCAGTTACGTCCGGGGAATCCCATAACAAAGGTGAAATCACCTTCCTGTACTCCGGCAAGGCTGATAGTGAGATGCTTCTTTACTTTCAAAGGAACATTGTCCTTTGAATATGCTGCAGGTTTTCCATCCTTGTCCGCGTAAATACGGAAAAGGGAAAAGTCACCCGTGTGACGCGGCCACATCCAGTTGTCGGTATCTGCTCCGAACTTACCAATGGAAGAAGGAGGAGCACCCACCATACGAATGTCGCTGTACACTGTCTTGACGAACATATAGTATTTGTTTCCGCCATAGAAGGCTTTTAGTTCCAACTTGGTTGCGGGAGTGACTTCTATATTTTCGGCCTTGGAAAAACGTTCCGCTACTTTGCTGAGATAACTTGGCGACAGGTAATTGACACCGTCTGGATCCGGGTCTTTCTTTAGCTGCTCGTTGACGTAATCAGTCACATCGAGAATCCGGTCGATGTATGTGACGGTCAGTCCCGGAGTAGGAAGCTCCGCATCGCGGTTCATAGCCCAAAAGCCCTCTGTCAGGTAATCATGCTCTACATTGCTGTGTTGCTGGATAGCTCCATAGCCGCAATGATGATTAGTCAGGACCAGCCCTTCGGAAGAGATGACTTCTCCCGTACATCCGCCGCCGAAGTGTACGACTGCATCTTTCAGGGAAAGACCGTTTGCGTTATATACCTCTTCGACAGGTATTTCCAGACCTAGTTCACGCATGGCAACTGCATTCTGTGTTTTCAGGTCAGTCAGCATCCACATACCTTCGTCGGCGTGGATGCTGAGAGTTGCCAATGAAAATATAGCAAATAGAATTTGTTTTCTCATTTATTCTACAATTGTCATTTCGTTAATCAGATGTCCGCAATTGCCTAATTTCTCAAGGATGAACAGGACATAGCGGATATCCAGGTTGATGCAACGTTGCAGGTTATTGTCAAAGTTGATGTCACCGCTCAATGATTCCCAGTTGCCGTCAAAAGCACAACCGATCAATTCTCCGTTTTCATTCAATACCGGGCTACCGGAGTTGCCACCGGTGATGTCGTTAGTAGACAGGAAGCAAACCGGCATATCACCGTTCGGCAAAGCATAACGTCCATAATCTTTCTTTTCTATCAGTTCTTTCAGTTTGGCGGGTACTACAAATTCACGGTCTTCCGGGTTCTCTTTTTCAAGAATACCTTTGGTGGTAGTGTAATAGTTGTAGTGTACTCCGTCTTTCGGGTCATAAGGTTTCACGTTGCCGTAAGTCAGACGAATCGTAAAGTTAGCATCCGGATAAGAAGGTACGGGTAACTTCATGTCGCCAAGACCACGAATGTATGTCTTATGCAACAAAGCCAGTTCCTTATCCATATCTTTCAGTTGTGAAACGATTTGATCGAACAAGTCATATTTAGACTGGCAGTATTGTAAAGCAAGGTCGTTGTCGATAGCCTTTACTGTCGGCTTTTTGATAAACTTCTCAAAGTTTGCACGGTTGGCAAAGATGGAGTTATCGTACATGTCGTCGATAAACTTGTCATAATCACCTTTGTATTTCTGTTCGATAACCTTATAGATAGACGGACGCTGGTCAGCCGGAATCATTTCTGCATAAAGCGGGAACAGTGCTTTGGCTACTTTGCGGTCTACTTCATGGTCGTAGTCTTTATTGTGAATACCATCATATGTCTCTTTCAGAGCTTCTATGCGTACCTTAATTAAAGAATCATTCTTTTCTACCAGTGCTTCCCGTGTTTTAGATAACAGGGTGCTGCCGAATTCAATAGCTCCGAAGAACGTTTCCCTTAAGCAAGTGAACTGATAGTTGAGGGGAGCTGTTTTAGCTACCAGATCATCTATCTTCTTTACTACTTCCGCATATTCGGAATTGTTCTTTTCTTTGGCAAATTCAGCGAATTTAGCTTCCTGGGCAGCTTTTGTACCAAGTACATCGTTATCGATAATCGCTTTATTCATACCGATGGAGTTCTTCCAATAGTTGCTGGAACCGGCATACTTGTTGGCATACTGAATACGGATTTTGTCGCTGGCGTTCATTACTTCTTTCAGGACTGCCAAGCGGGCACCTCGGATACGAATACGCGGTTCGTTCTCTGATTCCATACGTTCTTTTACTTCCGATACGGTCAGATAGCGGCTTGTGCTTCCGGGAAATCCCATAATCATAGCGTAGTCTCCTTCGTTCAAACCTTTGATAGAGATAGGCAAATGTTTTTTCGTTTTCAGCGGTGTATTGGCGGCATTGTATTCTGCCGGTTCGCCGTTAGCGTCTGCATAGATACGGAACATGGAGAAGTCGCCCGTGTGGCGGGGCCACATCCAGTTGTCTGTTTCGCCACCGAATTTGCCGATAGAAGAAGGCGGTGCGGCAACCATACGTACGTCCGGGTATATCTTCTTATAAAACAGGTAGAATTTATTTCCGGCATAAAATGGAAGTGCTTGCGGCACAATGCCTTTTTTATCTTTCAAGTCGCTTTGGGAGTAAAGTTCTTCTGCCAGTTTCTGAAGGAACGCACCAGTGAACGATTCGGACTCTGTGATTTCTTTAGCGGCTATTTTAGCATTGACAATATCAGTAATGTCCTCAATGCGTTCGATAAATGTGAATTTCAGTCCCGGAGTGGGGAGTTCCTTATCTCTGGAAGTAGCCCAGAAACCATCTGTCAGATAATCATGTTCAACACTGCTATGTTGCTGGATAGAAGCATAACCACAGTGATGGTTTGTCAGGATCAAACCTTCAGGAGAGATGATTTCTCCCGTGCATCCGCCGCCGAATATGCCGACGGCATCCTTTAATGAAACGCCGTTCGGGTTATATAAGTCTTGGGCTTCCAGCTTCAAACCTTGTTTCTTCATCATATCTATAGAATGCTGTTGTTGCATCAATTGCAATAACCACATACCTTCATCCGCCTTGGCGGAACATACGATCAGCGCGGTCAGCGCCAATAAATAAAGTCTTAGTCTATTCATTAATTCAGTGATAAAAATTAAATATATGATTGTTAATATGTTCCAGTGTTTAATATTCTGCTTTGAATGTTCCACTTTTTAAGGCTTCCATAATATTTGCCGGCGGGCGTTGGTTCATCAATTCGTTTTTCATGAAGTCCATATATGGAGCTACATGCTTGAAGAACTGGTAGTATCCTTTGCAAAGATAATTCAAGCCGGGTTCGCCTTCTGATGTCTGGCTGAAACGGTTCTTCGGACATTCTCCGTTGCAGGCAAAGAGGAACTCACATTCTTTGCATTGAGTCGGGAGAGACTGGTATTTCATATTTCCGAAGTTATGCTGGCGTTCGCTGTGCATCATTTCCACGAGAGTCTGGCTGTAGATATTTCCCAGTTTATATTCGGGGAACACAAAATGGTCGCAGGAATAAACGTCTCCGTTAAATTCCATAACGCCGGCGTGTCCGCAGGTTTTTGCCATGGAGCATACACCGGGTTGCTCGCCCATCCAGTTGGCAAGTGTAGAATCAAATATTTGTATGTAGTAGTTGCCTACGTCTTCTTTTACCCATTCGTCGAAAAGAGTGCAAAGAAACTTCCCCCACTGTTCGGGAGTGATTGAGAAGTCAGCCAGTGTGCCTTCCTTGTTTTCGGCAAGAGAGGCGAGGTGACGTCCGTCTTGATGCGGAAGGATACGCTCTACAATGGGGGCAAACTGGATATAATGGCAATCTATTTCTTTGAAAAAGTGGTAGAAATCCAAAGGATAGTCGGCGTTGAAGTCATTAATGACAGCCATTGCGTTCCATTCCACTTTATGCTTTTTCAATAGATTGATTCCCTGCATCACCTTCACAAAAGAAGGTTTTCCCATCTTGTTCTTGCGGTATTCATCGTGGAACTCCTGCGGACCGTCGATTGAAACTCCTACCAGCCAGTTGTTGTCGTGAAAAAACTGACACCATTCATCGGTGAGCATTGTTCCGTTGGTCTGGATACAGTTGTCGATCGTACGTCCACGGGCATACTTCTTTTGCAGTTCCATTGCCTTTTTGTAGAAAGAGAGTGGACGCATCAGCGTTTCTCCTCCGTGCCAGGTGAAAAGCACCTGAGGCATGGTCTGTGAGTTAATGTACTCGTCGATGAACTTTTCGAGAAGTTCATCGCTCATTACGTGTTTCGGATTGTCTTTGTATAAGTTGGCCTTCTCCAGATAGTAGCAATAATCGCATGCAAGATTGCATACGGCACCTACTGGCTTTACCATCACATAAAGCGGTTTGGCAAAAGGGGCAAAAGTCGATGTTTTCATGACTACAAAATTAGATAAACTAAATGAAAAAAAGTCCCTTGTAGGTATGTTTATAAGGATTATTAAAGAAAAGAGTCTTACAAGATTTAAATATTGATAAAATGTTTCCTTGAAATCTGAATCAGTTGTACCTTTGCACTCAGAATTTTAATGAATAAATGAACGTGAATAAAATTTTGCCTTTTTTACTTTTGATTCCGTTTCTGACTTCTTGCACCAGCAAGTACAAGATTGAAGGAACATCTTCAGTGAATAGTCTGGATGGAAAAATGTTGTATCTCAAATCCCTGAACGATGGTGAATGGATAAAGCTGGATTCTGCCGAAGTGGTACACGGCCTGTTCTCAATGAAAGGGAAAATAGACTCAGTACAGATGGTGACGCTTTACATGGATAATGAAAGCATTATGCCAATAGTGCTGGAAAATGGCAAAATCAAGGTTACTATCAGCAATACAGACCTGAAAGCAGTGGGCACTCCTTTGAATGCAGCATTGTATGAGTTTATCGACAAAAGAAATCGGTTGGAAGAAAGCATAAGTGAATTGGAACAGAGAGAAACCCGCATGGTAATGGACGGTGGTGACTTGGAGGAAATACATTCACGGTTGATAGTAGAAGGAGATTCATTGATGAAAGAAATGAATCAATACGTAAAAAACTTTATTTCAACAAATTATGAAAATGTGTTGGGGCCAAGTGTATTTATGATGCTTTGCAGCTCTTTACCATATCCAGTTATGACTCCTCAGATAGATGATATTATAAAAGATGCTCCATATTCTTTTAAAAGTAATAAACTTGTGCGGGAATTTCTTTCCAAAGCGAGAGAGAATATGAAATTGATAGAAGAACATCAACGATTGGAACAAAATACTACAACCAATAAGTAACCCTTGAGCCTTTTGGATGTGTTCTGTCTGATTAATAGAGTGTCAATTGAGGAGTCCGTATTGGCACTACCTATCTTGATCTTCGTTTTTCACCATGCCTTTATATTTCTCGGGAAGTGCGCTTTCAACCGCGGCATAGGCTTCCGTCATAGTTGCTTTGATATTCTCCATACCTTTTCCCTTAGGCGGAATAGGGTCATGAATTGTCAGAATCATGCGGTGGCGGTGTATCCACTTGCCTGTACGCGGCAGAATTTCAAAAGAACCGTCAATAGTGACAGGAACCACTGCCAACTGTAAATCGTCAGCCAACTGGAAAGCTCCTTTTTTGAAATACCCCATATGTCCTGTGAAAGTACGTGCCCCTTCCGGGAAAACTACTAACGAAACTCCGTCTTTCAAAGACTCTTTGGCTTGCCGGATAGTCTCCAATACTTTTTTGGGACCGGAACGATCAACAAAAATATGCCCTGCACTTTCACAAGCCTTTCCGACGAACGGCAGTTTGCGCAGGCTCTTTTTCATCATCCACTTAAAGTTTCTTCCAATGAACCCATAGATAAGGAATATGTCGAATGAACCTTGATGATTAGGAACGAAAATATAGGAAGTCTTGTCATGCAGTTTCTCACGCCCGTGAATCTTTACGGGAATCAACAGGAAAAGACAAATTAATTGTGACCATATCTTTCCCGGATAATATCCCCAGAAGTGGGCTCCACCCAAGAGGGAACCTGCTATAGTGACGATTGCCGTGAGGATAGTCAACACTAATAAAATAGGCAAAGCAATGCAAATCTGATAAATATAATAAAGTATCTTCATAGGGCTGGATTTTAATGTTGCAAATATACATGATTATTGGTAAAAAAGGGATGCAGATGCCATATAATCTTTTTGATTGTATTATTTTTGCTTCTTTAAAGATGAATACAAAATTATGATACGTATATTACATACCGCTGACTGGCATTTGGGACAAACTTTCTTCGGCTATGACCGTACTGAAGAACACGAAGCATTTCTGAATTGGCTGGCAGAAGAAATTTGTCGGAAAGAGATTGATGTATTGATTATAGCCGGGGATGTTTTTGATGTCTCCAATCCTTCGGCTGCATCCCAAAGTATGTATTACCGTTTTATTTACCGGGTGACGGCTGAGAATCCGAACTTGCAAATAGTGATTGTTGCCGGTAATCATGATTCGGCGGCACGTCTGGAAGCTCCTCTGCCTTTATTGCAGGCTATGAGGACAGAAGTCAGAGGAGTAGTGCGCAAACTGGAAGGCGGAGAAATAGATTACGATCATCTGTGCGTGGAACTGAAAAACCGGATGGGGGAAGTTGAATTGCTTTGCATGGCTGTCCCTTTCTTGCGGCAAGGAGATTATCCGGCAGTGCGGACGGAAGGCAATCAGTATGCGGAAGGAGTACGTGAACTTTATACGCAGCTCTTGCAAAGGTTGTGGAAGAGGAGAAAAGCAAATCAGTCGATTCTTGCCATCGGCCATTTGCAGGCTACCGGTTCGGAGATTGCAGAGAAAGATTATAGTGAACGTACGGTAATTGGAGGTTTGGAATGTGTGTCGCCGGATGCGTTTTCTGAACAGATAGCCTATACGGCATTGGGGCATATTCATAAAGCCCAGCGGGTATCCGGCCGGGAGAATGTACGTTATGCAGGAAGCCCTATCCCGATGTCTTTTGCGGAGAAGCATTATCGTCATGGAGTGGTGATGGTGACTTTTGATGATGGTTGTGCGGTAGGTATTGAACGGCTCGAATGTCCGAAGTCAATACCTTTGGTAAGCGTGCCGGGTGGAAAACCGGCATTGCCGGAAGTTGTGCTGGAAGCATTGAAAGAACTGCCGGCAGTAGAGGGCATGGCTCCTTATCTGGAAGTAAAAGTGTTGTTGGAAGAGCCGGAACCTATGCTCCGGCAGGAAATAGAGGAGGCACTGGCAGATAAAAACTACCGGTTGGCACGTATTGTTTCCACTTATCGTGGTGATGAGGGAAGTATAGAAAAAGAGGAGGCGGATTGGAAAAGAGGACTGCATGAGATGTCTCCCTTACAGATTGCACAATCTGCATTTGAGAAGATTTATCAGGCGGAAATGCCGGAAGAGTTGACCGAACTGTTTCAAGAAGCCTATTTGGCTGCCACCCGTAAAGAAGAGGAGAATGAAGGATGAAAATATTAGCTATACGATTAAAGAATTTGACCTCGATAGAGGGAGTTGTGGAAGTCGATTTTACATCAGAACCGTTACAATCTGCGGGAATATTTGCTATCTCGGGGGCTACAGGGGCGGGTAAATCTACTTTGTTGGACGCACTGTGTCTGGCATTATATGATAAAGCGCCCCGTTTTGCCGCTTCGGTAGAAAGTGTAAATTTGGCAGACGTAGGAGATAATCAGATAAACCAGTCCGATGTCAGGAATCTGCTGCGCCGCGGAACGGGTGACGGCTATGCGGAGGTTGATTTTTTAGGGATAGACGGTCATCGTTACCGTTCTCATTGGTCGGTGAGACGGACAAGAAATAAGGTGAGCGGTTCTTTGCAACCACAGGCATTGGAAGTGAAAGACTTGGACACGGAGAAAGAGTTTCAAGGTACTAAGAAAGAACTGTTGGCTCAATTGGTCGAGTTAATCGGTCTGACGTATGAGCAGTTTACCCGTACCGTACTGCTGGCTCAGAATGATTTTGCCACCTTTTTGAAGTCGAAAGGAGCTGCAAAAGCAGAATTGCTTGAAAAACTGACGGGGACAGCCGTTTATTCGCAAATCTCTCAAGAGATATTTGCTCGGAATAAGGCGGCACAGGAAGAGGTCGCTTTGATTCATAATAGAATGAGTGTGATTGAACTGATACCGGAAGAAGAATTGCTTGCCTTACAGAAAGAAAAAAAAATATTGGTTGAAAAGCGTGCTGCGGGGATTAAATTGCTGGCAGAGCAGAATACGCAACTAAATGTTGTCCGTTCATTAAAAATGCAGGAGGAACTTCGGAAGAAGAAACAAACAGAAGAACAAGGGAAGCAGGTGAAGTTGAAAGGGGCTATGGAAAGGCTTGTTTCACAAGAAGAAGGGCTGTTGCATTTTAAGGCTCAATGGGAAGCTATACAACCGGATTTGAAGAAAGCGCGTCAGTTGGATGTGCAGATACAATCGCAGCAAGACGGATATGTACAGGCGAAACAGATGTTACAAGCAGCCTGCGACCAAGTGACCGGACAAGAGAAGAAGATGCGGACGGCTACGGAGCACTTGCAATCATCTTATCAGTCCTTGAATCGCTTGTTGAATCATACAGGAGTGGAAGAGCCTTTGCAACTTGAACAAGTGGAAATAATCTTGCGGCAGGAAGAAGAAAAATTAACTATTGGAATAAAGGCAAACGAAGAACGCTTGGAGCGATTAAATTCTTTTGGTTATCCGTCATTGGCGGAAGAGCAGGTGAAGTTGCAGAAAGAATGGACGCGTCAGCAGAATATCCGGCAACTTACTGAAACGAAGGCAAAAGCGAAAACAGAAATTGAAAGATTAGAGAAAGAGACGGCAGGTTGTTTAAAGCAACTAGCAGAGCAAGAGAGTACGTTAAAAACTGTTCAGCGGCTTTATGAAAATGCACGTATGGCGGTTGGGAGAGATGTGAAGGCTTTGCGTCAGCAATTGCAGGAAGGTGAAGCTTGTCCGGTTTGTGGCAGTACATCGCATCCTTATCATCGGGAGCAAGGGGTAGTGGATACTCTTTTCCGGAATATTGAACAGGAATATAATGTGGCGGCAACGGCTTGCCAGCAGATAAACAATCGGACTATCGCTTTACAACGTGATTTGGCACATCAAAAGACAATTGAAAGGCAGGTGTGCGAACAATTGGCTGTATTACAGAAAGAAGGTTTTGACGCGGGCAGCGAAGAACAGATATGGCATCGCCTGGAAGAACTGGCAAAGCTGATTCTGGAATATCGCGGTCTTTATGCGGAATGGCAACACTGTGACGAAGCGGTTAAAAAGATGCGTGCTCATTGTGAGGCTCTGCGTGAAAATGTCTCTTTCTGCCGTTTGGCAATGCAGAAAGTCTCGTCTGCCAAGGAGCAATTGGCTACTTTGCAAAATGTAGCCAATTCCGAGCAGAAACGATTTGCTACAATAGAGAAAACATTGGATGCTCTTCGTCAAGAACGTTCGGTCTTGTTAAAAGGAAAGAGTGCGGACGAAGCGGAAGCAGCCGTGGCGAGAAAGGAGAAAGAACTGAACCTTGCTTTGGATCAAGCGCGTAAAGAAGTAGAAACTGTGCAAAACTGTCTTTCAGGCTTGCATGGAGAAATGAAACAGATTGCTTTGGCTGTTGAAGAGTTACAAGAACAATGTAAACAGATTGAATTTCCCGAACAACTTCCTGAAACGATCAGGAAGCAACAGGAAGAAAATCTGAATACGGAACGAAGTCTTTCTACTATTGAAGCCCGTTTGCTGCAACAGGTCAAGAATAAGGCAACGGTGGAAATGATTGCTAAAGAACTGGTGGAGAAACAATCAGTTGCCGAGCGATGGGCGAAACTTAATAAGCTGATTGGAAGTGCAGACGGAGCGAAGTTTAAGATTATCGCGCAAAGTTATACTTTGAATCTGCTGCTGCTTCATGCCAACAAGCATTTGTCTTACCTTTCTAAACGCTATAAATTGCAGCAGGTTCCCGGTACGTTGGCGCTTCAGGTCATTGACTGTGATATGTGCGATGAGGTGCGGACTGTTTATTCCCTTTCCGGGGGCGAATCATTCTTGATTTCCCTGGCATTGGCGTTAGGACTGTCTTCTTTATCCAGTAATAATCTGAAAGTGGAATCCCTTTTTATTGATGAAGGATTCGGCTCTTTGGATGCGGAAAGCCTGCGGACAGCTATGGAAGCTTTGGAACAACTGCAAATGCAGGGAAGAAAGATTGGAGTCATTTCTCATGTACAAGAAATGAGTGAACGGATTTCCGTCCAGGTGCAGGTACATAAGAAAGTGAATGGGAAAAGTGTGCTTACCGTCGTAGGGTAAGCACCGTTATTTCCGGCCATGCGCCGAAGCGGAAAGGTAATCCTACATAACCGATCCCTACATTGACATATAAACCGCGTGTACCTTCCAGATACATTCCACCCCATTCGGGGTAGATGTAAACGGAAGGAGAATAGTCTCCGAATTGAAGTTGCATGGCATGGGTATGCCCTGCCAGCATTAAGTCTACGTTCGATTTGGGAAGTACTTCCCGTCTCCAATGCGTAGGGTTGTGGCTTAGCAATATTTGAAACATGTCTTCAGTACCGGCCTTTGCTCCGGCGAGATCACCGTGTTGGGAGAAAGGCGGTTCGCCTTCGTTTTCGACTCCGATAAGTGCGATGCTGTCATTTCCTTGAATCAGGAATGTATGTGAGTTATTTAGTAATTTCCATCCCATAGCTGCCTGCCTTTGCTCTAAGTCAATCAGATTGTCATCCTGTTCCTGCTTGTTTTTCCAACGAAAGTAGGGGCCATAATCGTGGTTTCCCAATATGGAATAAACACCGTCTTTGGCTTTCAACCGTGCGAGAATCTCTTGAAAACCATCTAACTCCACCGCACGGTGGTTTACCAAGTCTCCGGTGAAGACGATAAGGTCAGGCTGTTGGGCGTTCACCAGATTCACCATTCTTTCGATAGCGGAAGCATTTCCTATCCAGCTACCGATATGCAAGTCCGAAAGCTGTACAATACGGTATCCGTCAAAGGCTTGGGGAAGCCGGGAAGAGGAGTAGGTGACTTCTTTGACTTCAAACCGGCTCCGTCCGATGAAAGAGCCGTAGAGAATCATGAAAATACTGAGGACGGCTAATGTTAATCCAGTACATATGAACGGGGTACGTGGCATCCGGAGCCATTTATGGAAAGGTATTCCGACAACGGTGCAGAGAGCCAATAATAGTTTGGGAGCTGCAAACAGGAAAAAGAAGATGGAGAACCATCCGATATCCCGTGTATGGCTTTCGGAAAACGGATTGTTGGCGAAAAACACCAGGTATAGCAACCCCGCAATTAAAAGGACACTCGGTAGCCAATAGAGGATTCGCAACCACCGCTTTGCTGTGAGCTGAACGATAAACCGGAGATACAGGTAAATATCCGGTAGAATCAGTACTAATAACAGGAATATGAATAAGCGTTGTAACATGCTGACTTTTTAGTTAGTATATTTTAGATTGTATTTTCTATATCAGTTCATTTAATTCACTTAGGTTCTTTTTGATTTCATGGATGCGGTTCAAGAACTTCTTACGATAAATCCATAGGATCAGTCCGAGTCCGCCACCCCATAACAGGAAGAAAAAGAGCATCATCCCTATTCCGTATTGCCACACTTGCCAGTAGATAAATGAAAGTATGGCCAGTATCAGAAGAAAAGCAATGGCAAACAACCGTTCTCTGATAGTCCACCGATGAATACGGTTGACACGTCCTACCACTTCTACAAGAGGCATTTCGTCTATTTGAGTCCGTTGGAGAAAACGGGTGGTGATGATGTCCCAGCAAAGTGCCGGAATCCAGGCAAGGAGAATAATGATATAGATCGGATTCAACCGGTTATGTAACAGTACTTCCGCTAAAAACAAGATTAATACCGGCAGGGAAATCAGGATCAGCTTGATATTCAGGCTGGCAATAGCATGGATACCTTTGTCGGCATGTGCTATCAGCTTCGAAAGTTCTTCTTCCTTGATAAGCTCCTTGTCTTTTAAGTGCTCATCAAGTACATTCCAGGATTTTTTCAGTTCTTCCAGTTCCATATATCTTATTCCTCCTTTTTCATTCTTTTAAGTTTGTCCTTGATACGACTTAGCTTGGTCGCTACGTTCGTCACGGTTAGTCCGGTGATTTCTGCGATTTCCTCATAGCTTTTATCTTCGAGATAGAGTAGGATAATTGATTTATCGAGTTGTCCCAATTGGTTAATCATCCGGTAGAGCTGCCTCAGCATTTCATTGAGCGGATCGTGAGCTTCGACTGTCCAGTCTATTTCCTGGGTAAGGCTGACTATTTCTGGTACATTCTTTTCTTTTCGATAGAAGCTGATACAGGTGTTGAGGGAAATGCGGTAAATCCATGTAGAGATTTTACATTCTTTTCTGAATTTAGGAAAAGCTTTCCAAAGGTTCAGTATCACGTCCTGATAGAGATCATTGAGCGGAGCGTTGGGATTGGCATACAGATAGCACACTTTGTAGATAACCCGCTCGTATTCGCGGATGACCGACAAGAACTCTTGCTCAATAGGGTTATTTGCCTCTGTTGTTCGTTCTCTCATGGAGTCTATAATTGCTATTGTAAATTGGCTGCCAGGAATTTACGGATTTCTTCTACACTTTTTCCCCGGCGGCGGGCGTAATCTTCGAGCTGGTCTTCTCCAATCTTTCCGACAGAGAAGTACTCGGCAGCCGGGTGAGCGAACATAAGTCCGCAAACGGAAGCATGAGGATACATGGCTCCGTTTTCAGTCAGCGAAATGCCTATCTGTTTCATGTCCAGCAGTTCGTCCAGCAGGAAGTTGACGGATTGATCGGGCAAAGAAGGATAACCGACTGCAGGGCGGATGCCTTGATATTTCTCAACTAATAAATCTGCTATACCTAAGTTCTCGTCTTTAGCGTAACCCCATGCTTCTTTACGTACGTATTCGTGCATTTTCTCCGTAGCTGCTTCTGCAAGGCGGTCGGAGAGGGTTTGTACAAGTAAATGTTTATAAGGATCCTGTTCATACAATCCTTCCATATCTGCGTCGATGGAAGAGGCAAAAGCGCCGATGATATCCGGGATACCGGAAGATAGCGGGCGAATGAAGTCGCTCAGGCAAACGAAAGGACTGCCGTCTCTTTTATGTGTTTGCTGGCGAAGCAAGGGAAAGGTGATGAATTGGTCTTTTCCCTTTTCAATCAGCAGATTATCTCCATCGGAATTAGCCTTGCAGAGTTTGAAAATTGTTTTCACTTCATAGTCCCGGTCGAGCGAGTCCAGCATCCGGTTCGCTTCTTTGAATAGCTGCATGGCTTCGGAAGCTTTGCTGCGTTCTTCTTCAGGGAAGGTGGTCAGCCACAAAGCACGGCAGGAATCGCATCCGTGAATGTTGGCGATAGCTGCGAAACGCGGCTGAAAACCCCACGCGTGGAAAAAGTAAATCCAGTTGATGTAAGGGCTGACAGAATGTATTTTGTAGGATAAAACAGTACTCATATGCTATTGATGACGAATATTCTTTATCTGAATCTTAATTCTTGCCCGCGATAGGTGTCGTCTATTTCTCCATTATTGTATAACAGATGCCCGTTTACAAATGTTTTCTCCACTTTCCAGTGTAAGGTGCGTCCTTCCAGCGGGCTCCATTTGCATTTACTTAAAATACAATCTGCCGTTACCGTCCATTCGGAGTCGGGGCGTACCAATACAAGGTCTGCCTGATAACCTTTATGAATAAATCCACGGTTATTTATTTGATACATTTGAGCTGGTGCATGAGACATCTTTTCCACTACTTTTTCGATAGGGAAGATTCCCTTATCCACAAGTTCCAACATACTGACTAATGAAAACTGTATCATTGGCATCCCGGACATGGCTTTTAAAGCTCCGCCTTCTTTCTCGTTTAGCAGGTGAGGAGCATGGTCGGTTGCAATGGCATCAATCAGGCCGCTGTTGACAGCTTCCTGCAAAGCTTTCCGGTCTTCGGCAGTTTTAATGGCGGGGTTGCACTTGATGCGTGCGCCTAGTGTCCCATAATTGTCCTCCGTAAAGAGTAAATGTGAAACACAGGCTTCTGCTGTAATTCTCTTTTCCGCCAAAGGAGCGTCAGAAAATAAACGTAGTTCTTTAGCGGTAGAAATGTGCATGATGTGCAGGCGGGCGTTTGCCTCGCGTGCCAGTTGTACAGCCAGTTCGGAAGAGCGGTAACAAGCCTCTTCCGACCGGATCACAGGATGGAGAGCCAGAGGCACATCGTCTCCGTATTCTTTTTTATATTTATCCGTATTTTCTTTGATGATTCCCTGGTCTTCGCAATGGGCAGCGATAAGCAAATCGGTTCCGCCGAATATATTGCGCAGGCTGGCCATGCGGTCTACCAACATGTTCCCGGTGCTCGAACCCATAAATAACTTCACTCCGCAAACACGGTGCTTGTCCAGTTGTGCAAACTGGGTGTAGTTATTATTGGTTGCTCCGAAATAGCAGGAATAGTTGACAGATGACTTTTCTCCCAATAGAGCGAATTTCTCATCCAAGGCTTCCAGAGTGGTTGTCTGCGGGTTCGTATTCGGCATATCCATGATAGAAGTAACGCCCCCGACTGCTGCGGCACGGCTTTCTGTGGTAATGTCCGCTTTATGAGTCAGTCCGGGGTCACGGAAATGTACATGTTCGTCGATGACGCCGGGCAATAGGTAACATCCGGTTGCGTCTATGATTTCATCACAAGGTACGGTTGTCTTTTCTTCACCAGTCAATATCTCGGCGATTTTCTCGTCTTCGATTACGACTGAGCCCGGTACTTTTCTTCCTTCGTTGACAATAATGGCATTTTGGATCAGTGTACGTTTCATTTCTTTTGCGGGAATTTATGGAACCAACTATTTGTTTTTAATTTAATCACACCGAATATGGCTTCTCCAAAGATACTGCTGTTCATCTTGGAAGTGCCTAGTTCGCGATTGATGAAGATGACGGGAACTTCGATGATTTTAAACCCACATTTATAAGCGGTGAATTTCATTTCAATCTGAAAAGCATATCCTTTGAAACGAATATGGTCTAAATCAATCGTTTCCAATACCTGGCGGCGGTAGCAGACGAATCCGGCTGTAGTGTCGTGCACGGGAATACCTGTGATGAATCTCACATATTTGGATGCGAAGTACGACATCAGTACCCGTCCCATCGGCCAGTTTACTACATTCACTCCGCTGACATAACGGGAACCGATAGACACATCTCCGCCTTGTTCCGAGCAGGCCTGATACAGACGTGGGAGATCATTCGGGTTATGGCTGAAGTCGGCATCCATTTCGAAGATATATTCGTAGGCATGTTGCAGTGCCCATTTGAAACCGGCGATATAGGCGGTGCCCAGCCCTAGCTTTCCTTTGCGTTCAATCATGAAAAGACGTTCAGGAAATTCTTGTTGCAGAGTTTTTACTATATTTGCCGTTCCGTCCGGAGAACCGTCCTCTATAACCAGAATATGGAATACTTGGGGAAGTCCGAAAACGGCACGGATGATATTTTCTATGTTCTCCCTTTCATTATAGGTGGGGATAATTACGATGCTATCCGATGTTTGCATATAGTTACTATAAAATTTAGAAACAAAAGTAGCTCTTTTCCTTTAGTTATAGATGAACTAAGGAAAATTTAACGTGTGCTATACTTCATTGGGAAGCGCCTTCCTGTAATACTTCTATCCTTTAAGTATGTACTCCCATTATTTTTTGTACTTTTGCGGTGAAATTTTTAATAGGTATGACAATAACTGAGTTGCAACAACAATATGCTGCCCACCCCAATACGGCAGTTATGAAGCGCTTGTTGAAGGACACTTCTGTTCAAACTATCTTTTGTGGCGGGCTGTGTGCATCTGCTGCTTCCCTTTTTTCTTCTGTATTGGTGCAAGAGGGTGGTTGTCCGTTTGTATTTATTTTAGGTGATCTTGAAGAGGCCGGATATTTCTATCACGACCTGACACAAATATTGGGTGCGGAGACAGTGCTTTTCTTTCCCTCTTCCTTCCGACGTTCCATCAAGTATGGCCAAAAAGACGCGGCGAATGAGATTCTTCGTACGGAAGTACTGAGCCGTTTGCAGAAAGGGGAGAAGGGATTGTGTATCGTAACTTATCCGGATGCGTTGGCTGAGAAAGTTGTGTCCCGTAAAGGATTGAGCAGCAAAACGTTGAAACTGAATGTCGGCGAGAAAGTGGATACCACTTTTATAACGGACGTTTTGCATAGCTACGGCTTTGAATATGTAGACTATGTATATGAACCGGGACAATACGCTGTTCGCGGCAGCATTATCGACGTCTTCTCTTTTGCTTCGGAATATCCCTATCGTATTGACTTCTTTGGCGATGAAGTAGAGAGTGTCCGGACTTTTGAAGTGGAAACCCAGTTATCCCGTGAGAAGAAAGACGGAGTGTCTATTGTACCTGACTTGGCAGTGACGGGAGATGTGACTACTTCTTTCCTTGATTTTATCCCGAAAGAGACGACTTTGGCGATGCGTGATTTCCTTTGGTTGCGTGAACGGATACAGGTGGTGCATGATGAGGCGTTGACTCCGCAGGCAATAGCTGTTCAGGAAGCCGAAGAGAATGGGGGGATTACTTTGGAGGGAAAATTGATAGACGGCAGTGAATTTACGACACGTGCGCTTGATTTTCGCCGGTTGGAGTTTGGTAACAAGCCGACCGGTACACCGAATGCCAGTATCACTTTCAGTACTTCCGCCCAACCTATCTTTCATAAGAATTTTGATTTGGTGGCAAACTCTTTCAAAGACTATCTGGAAAAAGGATATTCGCTTTACATCTGTAGCGATAGTACAAAGCAAACGGAGCGCATCAAGGCTATTTTTGAGGATCGTGGTGATAAGATACAATTTACGCCTGTCGAGCGTACTATTCATGAAGGATTTGTAGACAACACTTTACGGCTTTGTATCTTTACAGACCATCAGTTGTTCGACCGTTTCCATAAATATAATTTAAAAAGTGATAAGGCCCGTTCGGGAAAAGTAGCTCTTTCGTTGAAAGAATTGAATCAGTTTACTCCGGGTGATTATGTCGTGCATACGGATCATGGTATCGGACGTTTCTCAGGGCTGGTACGTATTCCGAATGGGGATACTACGCAGGAAGTTCTGAAACTGGTCTTTCAGAATGAAGATGTGGTATTCGTTTCTATTCATTCCCTGCATAAAGTTTCCAAATATAAAGGGAAGGAAGGCGAAGCTCCACGACTGAATAAATTGGGCACGGGTGCATGGGAGAAACTGAAAGAACGCACAAAGAGCAAAATAAAGGATATTGCCCGTGATTTGATTAAACTGTACTCGCAACGTCGGCAGGAGAAAGGGTTTTCTTATAGTCCTGACAGTTTCTTGCAGCGTGAACTGGAAGCGTCCTTTATTTATGAAGATACACCCGATCAGAGTAAAGCGACTATTGAAGTCAAGGCTGATATGGAGAGTGACCGTCCGATGGACCGTTTGGTCTGCGGAGATGTAGGTTTCGGAAAAACAGAGGTTGCTGTTCGTGCTGCTTTCAAAGCGGTAGCCGATAATAAACAGGTAGCTGTCCTGGTGCCGACAACAGTGCTTGCCTACCAGCATTTTCAGACATTCCGCGAACGTTTGAAAGGATTGCCTTGCCGGGTAGATTATTTAAGTCGCGCACGTACGGCATCACAGTCCAAAGCGGTTCTGAAAGGATTGAAAGAAGGGGAAATCGGTATCCTTATAGGCACACACCGTATCTTGGGAAAAGATGTTCAGTTTAAAGACCTGGGGCTGTTGATTGTTGACGAGGAACAGAAGTTCGGAGTTTCCGTAAAGGAAAAACTGCGTCAGTTGAAAGTGAATGTAGATACATTGACGATGACTGCTACCCCGATTCCCCGTACACTTCAATTTTCATTGATGGGTGCGCGTGACTTAAGTGTGATTTCTACTCCGCCGCCCAACCGTTATCCGATTCAGACCGAAGTTCACACCTTCAATGAAGAAGTAATCACGGATGCTATTAATTTTGAAATGAGCCGTAACGGTCAGGTTTTCTTTGTCAACAACCGAATTGCCAATCTGCCGGAATTGAAAGCGATGATTGAACGTCATATCCCGGATTGCCGTGTAGCAATCGGACATGGGCAGATGGAACCATCGCAACTGGAGAAAATCATTTTAGACTTTGTCAACTATGATTATGATGTACTTCTGGCAACAACCATTATCGAAAGTGGTATTGATATTCCGAATGCCAATACTATCATCATCAATCAAGCCCAAAATTTTGGATTGAGTGACCTTCACCAAATGCGTGGTCGAGTAGGACGTAGCAATAAGAAAGCTTTCTGCTATCTGCTGGCTCCGCCATTGAGCAGCCTTACGACAGAAGGAAAACGCCGGCTTCAGGCAATCGAGAACTTTAGTGATCTTGGAAGCGGAATCCATATTGCTATGCAGGATTTGGATATTCGTGGAGCAGGAAATCTGCTCGGTGCAGAACAAAGTGGATTCGTTGCCGATTTGGGATATGAAACTTATCAGAAGATTCTTTCCGAAGCCGTCCATGAACTGAAAAACGATGAATTTGCGGATTTGTACGCAGATGAAATCAAGGGTGAAGGACAGATTAGTGGTGAAGGATTTGTAGACGAATGTCAGGTGGAAAGTGATCTTGAGCTTTTGTTGCCTGCCAATTACGTAACCGGTAGCAGTGAACGTATGTTGCTCTATCGCGAACTGGATGGCTTGACATTAGATAAAGACGTGGACGCTTTCCGTTCCCGGCTCGAAGACCGTTTTGGTCCTGTTCCACCGGAAACACAGGAATTGTTGCGTATTGTTCCTCTTCGCCGCCTCGCAGCACGTTTGGGAGCAGAGAAAATATTCCTGAAAGGCGGACGTATGACCTTGTTCTTTGTTTCCAACCCTGAGAGTCCGTTCTACCAGAGCCAGGCTTTCGGTAAGGTTATAGACTATATGATGAAATATACCCGTCGTTGTGATTTGAGGGAACAGAATGGAAAACGGAGTATGTTGATTAAGGATGTGTCGAATGTAGAGACAGCAGTCAGTGTGCTGCAGGAGATTGTAGCGCTGCCGGTAAAAGAAGATAAATAGACAGTCAGTCCTGCCTATTTATCTTTTTCCTCTACCTTTGTTTCTTTCTACTTCTTTTCCTTTTCCATATAGTTTATCTATCAGGTCCGAACGCCCGATACGTCTCAACTCGTTGATGATGTTCTTTCGTTCTTCCGGTTTATACCAGAAGAAGAATTGGCGTTGAGCCAGTTTCTCCCGTTGAGTTTTAGCGCTGAATACCGGCTCTAAGGTGTACGGATGAAATCCCGTGTACCATGCTTCGGTGGCTACTGTCATCGGAGTAGGAGTGAAGTCCTGTACTTGCTCCAGGTGAAAGTCCAGCCGTTTGGTGATAACGGCGAGTTCCGCCATATCTTCTTCCTTGCATCCCGGGTGTGAAGAGATAAAATAAGGAATCAGTTGCTGACGCAGATTTTCTTCTTTATTGATACGGTCGAATATCTTCTTGAATGTTTCGAACTGTTCAAAAGACGGCTTGCGCATAATAGACAATACACGCTCACTGGTATGCTCGGGAGCCACTTTCAGACGGCCGCTGACGTGATTGATAATCAGTTCACGGGTATATTCGGCAGTACTGCGATTGATAGCTGCATCTTTGCTTTGATGGAGCAGCAAATCATAACGTACCCCACTACCGATAAAGGATTTTTTAATGCCGGGCAAAGCATCTACCGCATGATAAATATCCAGTAACGGGCGATGATCCGAATTCAGATTCGGGCAAACTTTCGGATGAATGCACGACGGTCGTTTGCATTTCTTACAAATAGACTCATCTTTTCCTTTCATCTGATACATGTTAGCAGAAGGACCACCCAAGTCACTTAAATATCCTTTGAAGTCCGGTAATTGGATAATCTCTTTTACCTCTTTCAGAATAGATTCTTTGCTGCGGCTGACGATAAACTTCCCCTGATGTGCGGAAATAGTGCAGAATGCACAGCCGCCAAAACATCCCCGATGAATATTGATGGAAAACTTAATCATGTCATAGGCCGGAATCCGTTTCCCTTTATATTTGGGATGGGGCATACGGGTATATGGTAAATCGAAAGAACGATCCAGGTCTTCCTGGCTCATCGGCGGGTAAGGAGGATTAACTACCACAATCTTATTCCCTACAGCCTGCGTGATACGTGCAGCCGCATATTTATTGGATTCTTCTTCGATATGGCGGAAATTGCTTGCCTGTTTTTTCTTATCTGCCAGACATTCTTCATGCGAATAGAGCTGGATATCTTCCGCATCGGGAGTCCACTCGATCTCACGACAAAGATAGGCTGTCTGAGGAATTGTTCCAACAATTTTTTTTAAGTCGTTGACGGTTAATGAAGTTTCTTCTGTTGGAAGTAAACTTTTCATTTTCCGGGTTAATTCTACAATTGGCTTTTCACCCATTCCATAAATGAGCAAGTCCGCGCCACTATCACATAAAATGCTTTTTTGTACTTTATCCTGCCAATAGTCGTAATGGCTTAACCGCCTCATACTGGCTTCAATGCCGCCTAAGATAACGGGGACATCAGGATAAAGCCTTTTCAGAATCTGACTGTAAACGGTAGAAGGGTAGTCCGGACGCATATCCGGGCGGCCGTCCGGGGTATAGGCATCCTCACTACGCAGTCGTTTGTTGGCTGTATATTTGTTTACCATCGAGTCCATACATCCACCGGAGATGCCGAAGAACAGACGGGGACGTCCCATTTTTTTGAAATCACGCAGGTCATCACGCCAGTTAGGTTGAGGTACGATGGCTATTTTCAAACCTTCCGCTTCGAGAATACGCCCGATAACGGCAGCGCCAAAAGAAGGATGATCCACATAAGCATCCGCGCTGAAGAGAATGACGTCCAATTCATTCCATCCGCGAAGTTCTACTTCTTTTTTAGTAGTGGGTAACCAATCAGTCAATCGATATTCTTTCATACCGCAAAGATACGGATAATAAAAAACATCCCAATGATTTTTTTATTCATTGGGATGTTTAACTTCAATCATTAGGATGTTTTTTCAAAACTTCTTATTGATTGTGAACTCTAATGTCATCTGTTCTCCGTCGTAGATTTCGCGGAAACCGATACCTTGCTCGGAAAGATATTCTTTCAAATCCTGAAATGCGTCGGCATGGTTCATTATAATCTCTATCGTTTCACCGGGAGAAGCACCACACATGGCTTTTATTGCAGGAATCAGCGGACTGTAAGCTGTTGTTCCGCGAGTATCTACCGTAATCATGGTTATTCCTCTTCTTCCGTTTCCGGACTGGAAAGCCAGGTGAGATAAAGCTTGATAAGTTGCTGCAAACCGAATGCTTTCATATTATTGTGATAAATCACATCGATACAGAGGTCCAGCAAGTCTTTGCTGTCTTCTTCCTGGCTGGCGATAAGGGAGCGGATATTTAGTTTCAACTTATCCAGAACTGCCTCATCTACAATGCCGGTACTGTCGATGAGATGGCGGAACAGAGCATATTTTTCAATTGTTCTCAAGTTTTCGTTAGATACTTCTATGCTGCGCGTACCGCTGGGATTTGCTTGTATAGTATACATCTTTTTCTAGTTTTAAGGGTTATTACAGTAGCAAAGATAGAATTTAAAATGAGAAACAGATTAAAAAAAAGGATATTTTTTATTTCTGAGTAAAGAATCCCAATATGCCTGCCATAATAGTTGCCCGATTAACTTCCGATTGAATGCTTTCAAAAGGAAAACCCAATACAAAAGTGCGGTAGTTTCCTTTGTAGGCGATGCCCGCACTTTGGTTGCCCGGAACATAGGTAAATACCGGAAAAGCAGTATCTGCCGGAACGATACAATCCGGTGCCGGAACGGCATAACTGTTCTCGTTGGGAACACGTGGGATGGTAATCGTACGTCCCAGTCCATTGATCCGGTTTGAGGTCTTATCAGTCAAACTACTTTGGTAACCGTACTTCAGTGTTTTCTCCGTAAACTCCCGGTTTCCTTGTGTTCCGCTCATATCGCTTCCCACATAGGCACCACTAACCAATATGTTACCACCCGACTGGCAATAGCTGGTGATAATCCGTTGCATAGCCGAGGAGAATGTTTTATAGTAGGCTTTACTTGCAGGGTCTTCTTTTTCCAATCCCAGGATATAATCCACTATCGGATAATCTTCCAGTGTCACCAATCCGTTCTCTACTGCTTCATCGCTACATGACACGAAACTATATTTTCCGACTGCCTGAATTGCTTTCCCGTGAATAAAAGGATAATCAAACGTATTTCCTGCAATTTTCATTCCTTCTAATTCGCTTCCGCTATGCCCCAGGCTACCTTCTCCCTCTTTACCTGCCTGCGAACGGTCGAATCCGGTCTGTGCTCCGCTGAATGAAATATTCGACAGGTACGGAACTCCGGGATCTTGTTCTAAATCGAATCCCGCTTTATCAAAAGTATTAATAACAGCCGGACCGCTGATTCTGTCAAATCCATTGATGATTAATACCTTTTCCCGTTCCCGTTTTGCTTTATAGGCCGAAAGAATCTCGGATGGGAAACTTTCTCCACCCCGGTTAACGGCAGTCACTTTAAATGAATAAACAAGTCCCGGCTCTATCTTGACTGTATAAGACGGTTTGCTGACTAAAGTTCCATTGTCAAATCCACCGTAACCGATGCGTGTATATACAATGTATTCCCGTGGACGGGCAGTAGGCTCTTGTGGATCATCCTCACCTTTCCAGGAAAGTTCCAGCGTATTCTTCTTTTTTCCGAAACGGATAGCGAAATTACTAACAGGCAAAGGTTGCACTACATATTCTTTGTCATGTTGGCTGGTAATAAACTGCAAGATACCTTTATAAATGGCACGTCCTACGGTAAATTTGAAATTCGGATCGTGTCCCAACTGCATATCGGCGAAGTTCTGATGAGAAAGTAACTCGATGATCGTAGAAGGAGTGGCGGGAAGCCGCGTCTCGCTATAATTCCGGTTCCACATACTCCGGCGTGTCCAGGGCAGGTTATAGCTCGAATGAATATCTTTCTGAATCTGAGAAAGCAGGATATCGGTTAGGTCACGTGATGCATACCGATCTGTTCCCGTGTTCAGTTTGCCATTATTAAAGTCAGTTGTATAAATGCCGAGCGAACCAATCAATTCATCTGTTTTACTGCATCCTGCGTCACTATGCAGTGCCATTGTCATTTCCAACGGCACACGCAATCCCGGTTGGTTCGGATTATAAACGGAACCGCCTGATAAATAATTAATAGCATTGGAACGTGTATTGATATCATCCACATAATCATTTTCACCTTTGCGTCCGGCATATACTTCGGATGGCATTCCTGCCCATTGTGCCGAGTAACGCGCTCCTTCGAGGTAACGGGGCAGTCCGCTGATCTTTCCGCCCCGGGAAATATTGCCCATTCCTCCGCCAAAACGTACCGCATCGGCACATACTACACCATGCTCATTGCTTTCGTTACTTAATACAACCATGCCATAGTCATTATTTCCCTTGTCAAATTCAAAAGTGCCTAGATAAACCCACGTGCCTCCACCTATTTTTTGATTTACTTTAAATTCTGTAACTCCGCCATTATGAAAAACGAGGTACTTGGCATCGCTGACGCTATTCGGCAGTGTCTGATAAGAAACGTAAACGGCGTATTCGCCTGTTGCCGGCAGGTTAGGTACCCATTCGGCAAATGCCTGATCCTTATTTTTCTTTTTCTTTCTCTCGGTGGAGATGAAACGGCAGGTTCCGTCGGTGAACGGATTTTCCCCATCCCTATAAATCGTCTTCTTTTGGGCGAATCCTTTTACGGGAGCCATTGCCCATTTTGCTTTTTTACTTCCTACTTCCAGATAAAGGGAAGCGTTGGGCATATCATTGTCTACTATGATTTCATTCTTTTGCGTATCCCGTTCGCGGGGAGTATAAACGATGGCACCGGCATTTTCCAGCATGGGAATTACATAAGGAAGAACGAAAGATTGGGTGAACAAATCTTCCGTAGTGCAGAATAGGCGGGGACGTTGCCATCCCCATTCGCTCTTGTCATTCTTGAAGTAATTGCCATGACTTTGCCAGATTGCAATGTGACGGTCTTGCAATCCGCGTGAAATATCATTAGGCCGTGAGATGTTTTTTACCCAGGGCGCTCCTTTATAATCAACGTTCAGAGACATTCGCTCCTTGTCTTTTTTCTTGTTCCGATACAAATTAGGAACCAGTTCTTCAATAGGCTTTCCGTCCGCATAAATCGTCAGTTGATAATAATGGACAGGGCCGGGGAGCAATTCTTTTATTTGATTATAAATCGTTTCTACCGTTTCTGGGCGGAAAGGTTGGTAAGCGAAACTTTCCGAAACATAGACAGTAATCGTTTTGCGGTCATAATTAATATCGATATTATTCAGTTTGGGTGTGCTGATTTTAGCTGTTGCGGTATATTTGCCGAAATAATCGGTTAACCGTTCTTTTATATTCCTTTCAATATCCTGTGCGGAAAGGAAGTTTATGCCGAGCGTAAGGCATAGAAAAAACACTATTATTTTTTTCATCATTCAATTCTTTTAGGTCATGTATCACAGATTGCCCGCAAAAATAAACAAAAAAAGAGTGAGAAGTATCCAAACTTCCCACTCTTCTTTCATTGTTTTTATGTTCTCTTAATCAAGAATGTTTTTCCTTATAATGGAATATATTCCACAAATGCTTCCATTGCTTCGTAAGAAGCCAGTCCTAACTGGTCGTACAAGGTAGCTGTACCGCGGTTGCGGTCTTCACTACGCTGCCAGAACAAACGTTCGTCATTACCCAGGAACGGAGCGCTTTCCATCTGAGACTGATGTTTCAAGATAGAATTACGTTTTGCACGAAGTTCTTCCGGACTGATAGGCACTGCCATTTCGATGTTTTCAATTTCCCATTCAGCCCACGCGCCACGATACATCCAGATGCGGCAGTCTTTCAACCATTTTGCACCCTCTTCTTTTTCGAGGTCGACGGCAGCAAAAACAGCATCCGTACATACACGGTGTGTTCCATGCGGGTCGGCAAGGTCGCCAGCTACGAATATCTGATGAGGCTTTATTTCGCGGAGCAGGTTACGTACGATTTCCACGTCCGCTTCGCTGATAGGATTCTTCTGAATCTTACCAGTTTCATAGAACGGCAGGTCGAGGAAGTGTACACGATCCAGCGGGATATTGTTGTAAGTGGAAGCTGTACGGGCTTCACCACGACGAATCAGACCTTTGATAGTCAGAATGTCACGACTGTCCATATCACCATCCTTCTTATTTTTCAGGAAGTTACGTATTTCTGCATATTTCTCATTGATAACCTGGTCCTCGCTATTGTTGAAAAGCTGGTTGAATCCGTTGATGAAATGCATGAAACGAACTACTTCTTCATCACCTACGGCGATATTACCGGAAGTTTCGTATGCTACATGTACTTCATGCTTCTGTTCTACCAAGCGGCGAAGCGTTCCCCCCATGGAGATTACGTCATCATCCGGATGTGGAGAGAAGATAATCACACGCTTCGGGAACGGTTTGGCACGTTCGGGACGATAAGTGTCGTCAGCATTCGGTTTGCCACCCGGCCATCCGGTGATGGTATGCTGCAAATCATTGAAAATCTTGATATTTACATTGTATGCAGAGCCATAAAGAGCCAACAGTTCACTCAAGCCGTTTTCGTTATAGTCTTTATTGGTCAGTTTCAGGATAGGCTTGCCTGTCAACTGGCATAACCAGACGATAGCACTACGGATCAACTTGTCGTTCCATTCGCAGGAAGTTACCAGCCACGGACGTTGGATACGTGTCAGGTTCATGGCTGCCGAAAGGTCGAGAGCGACATGCGCGTTGTTGTGAGTTTGCAGGTAAGATGCAGGAATCGTGTCGGTGATGGCACCTTCCACACATTCTTTAATCATGGCTGCCTTGTTTTCACCCCATGCAAGCAGATAAACTTTCTTAGCGCCGAGAATGGTAGCTACACCCATCGTAATAGAACTGATAGGAGTATTATCCATCGTTCCGAAAATCTTGGCTGCCTCATTGCGTGATGCATTATCCAGCAAAATCAGACGGGTGGTAGAATTCAGGCGTGAACCCGGTTCGTTGAATGCGATATTTCCTACACGACCGATACCCAGCAAAGCAATATCAATACCGCCGAAGCTTTCAATACGCTGTTCGTACAGACGGCAGTATTCAAAGATAGTATCTTTGGCAATGCTTCCATCCGGGGTGAATATATTCTGCTTGTCGATGTCGATATGATCCAGCAACATATTCTTCAAAGCGTTGAAGTTGCTGTTGACAGCATCGGGAGACAATGGATAATATTCGTACATGTTAAATACGATCACGTTGCGGAAGCTGAGTCCTTCTTCCTTGTGCATGCGGATAAGTTCCGTATATACGTGTCTGGGCGAATCACCGCCTGGCAGTGCCAATACGCAGAAACGTCCTGCCTTTTGCTTTTCGCGGATGGTCTGTGCTATTTCGCGAGCAATGTAGTTAGCGCCTTCTTCTACAGATTCATAGATGTCTGTGGGGATTTTTTCGAGTCTTGTCAAGACTGATTTTTCAAATGCATTCTCCGGTCTGTAGTATCTGGGGGAGACCCGGTGGAGACTGATTTGAGAACTAAGATTTGTTTTCATAAAGTTGTTAATTAAGTTATGTAAGATTAGCGTCCTTACGACTGTATTTTCACGACAAAGATACAAAAGAAGTCTATATTATTAACTACCTACTTCAAGGTATTGTTGTCGTTTTAATCCGTTTTTAACATTTGTTTTATAGCATATCCTATAGATGAAATTCGTCGGCATCTTTCCATACCGGAAACTTCTCTCTGAATTGGTTGAGAGAGACCGGATTGAGCGTTGTCGTAGCTATTCCCTCTTGTCCGTCGGGCAGAGAAGCTATTTCTTCGCCAAAAGCCGAGTAAACTCTGCTGCCTCCGTTATATTCCAAATGGTATCCATCGGTTCCGGTTCTGTTCACACCGCATACATAGCATTGATTTTCGAGTGCACGTGCGCGCAGCAGGGTATCCCATGCCAGGCGGCGGGGGACAGGCCAGTTTGCTACATATATTAATAGGTCGTATCCGTTGTTTACATTCCGGCTCCATACCGGGAAACGAAGGTCATAGCAGACAAGCAGGCAGATATTCCATCCACGGTAGGGGATAATGAGCCGTTTGTCACCCGCTGAGAAGTGTTCTGCTTCCCGTCCCATACGGAACAGGTGTCGTTTGTCATAATAGAATCCTTTTCCTTCGGGAGTCAGAAAGAAGGCGCGATTGTAGAACCGCCCGTTATCTGCTGCTATATAACTGCCGCAGATAGCCAGTTGGAATTGCGAAGCCCATTGTTTGAGAGTTGTAGCCGTTTCGCCGGAGTTTGATTCTGCCAGCATTTCGCTTTGCATACTGAATCCGGTAGAGAACATCTCCGGTAAAACAACAATCTCCGTTGTTCCACGGAGGCTTTGCAGCTTTTCGTGGAGCAGACGGAGATTTTCTTGTTTATTTTCCCAAACGATATCGGTTTGTACTATGGAAATACGGATAGACTCCATAATTGAATACCTCTATACTAATATTTAAAGTTCGCCAAGAACAAAATTCTCAGGATGTTTACCTTTAAAATCCTTGAAATAAAGTTTGATTTCTCTCATATCCTTGTTGATATCTCCCGATGGCATGATGGCTTTTGTTGCCGAAATTGTCTTTTTGGTATAATCAATGCCAATCAGGACAATAGGGACCTGGGCCTTCAAGGCGATAAAATAAAAACCTTTCTTCCAGTTTGGATTCGCTTTACGGGTTCCTTCGGGAGTGATAGCCAGGTGGAACTTATTGCACTCGGCAAAATGGTGAACCATCTGGTCGACTAACGACGTCTTCCGGCTGCGGTCTACAGGAATCCCGCCCACTGCTTTGAAAAAAAGTCCGAGCGGAAAGAAAAACCATTCTTTTTTCATCATGAAACTTGTCTTGCGGCCTAAGGCGCCATAAAACAGTTTTCCAATAAATAAATCAAAGTTTGTTGTGTGTGGAGCGGCACATATCACGCATTTATCATAATTAGGTACCGTAACGTTTGTCTTCCACCCTAACAGGCGGTAATAGATAAAGCTATAAATTGCTTTCTTCATTCTGCTTTTAGTTCAATTTCCCGATAGCTTCAATAATCTCGTTTACCTTTGCATTAAAGTCTGCACGGAATTTCTTATAAAAACCTTTCACATTTCCCGGTTCTGTGTGGCTGATGCGGGTTACAAATTCATCCTGCATCTTCAGTACTTCAGCCATTAGCTCATCAGCTTTAGCTTTGTCAGTTCCAGGGATAAACATACTGTTGATTAAACACTCGGTGAACAATTCTCCTGCGATATAGTTTACGTTCTTTTTGAGTTCTCTTCTATTTGCCATAATCTTCATATTTAATGGTGAATAATAAAAATATTTGCGGTAAAGATAGGCACTTTCTTTGATTCAGGCGAATAAATAATCGAAAAAAACATTATTCGAGCTGTTATCTTCTTGCTGTACAACCGCTTTCAGCCTTCAGTCTCTTTTTTAAATGCTCCATTTCATCGAAAGATTTGGCTGAAAGCGAAATGTCTCCCTTTCAGGGGATGCTTTCAGCCGAATCACCCTCTATCAAGTCGTTTCAAAGTTCAAGCCAGAGCTGAAGGCGACTTTTGTGTTATATATTCTGAGGGTTAAAAACTGGTACTTGAATAGGACAAAACATATAGGAGACCTGTTGGTGGCCAGTACTGCATTTAGCCCAATGATATAGAAGAGTTACGAAAGACAAGTACAAGGTATTTATCGCTGTAGTACCCGGAATTCTTCTGCTTTGAATGGCAATGCAACTTTAGAAATAATATCCCAGATTCACGAAGCAACTTCCTTTATCCGTCTGATTGGAATATCCCAATGATATTTCCAATGGTCCGAAGATACTGTCCATTCCGTAACCGGCACTGATACCGAATAATTGTTTGCCCTTCAATACCTCAAAGAAATTACTGTTCGTCAGTCCGTAATTTCCTGTCAGGGTGAGGTAATGGATAGCTCCCATGCGCTGTCTGAATTTTAACGATGCAATCATGATTGTATTATCCATCAGTTCCAGGTTGGTAATTCCTGCAAAAGGCAATTGCTGCGGGATATAAAAACCGGGTACTTCACCGCCAATCGCATTTTGCAGAGGATATGGGAATCCTTTTCCAATCAGGATACGCCCGTAAATGGAAGGAATGATGGAAAAACGACGGGTGATGGGAATGACGCTCGCCCACGAAGCGCTCAATGCAGAGAATGGGGCATGGTCATTGTATTGTGCCATGTTATCCGTATAGAGTGAATAGGCTGCTTTGAAGTCACTACCCTTGGCGGGGAAATATCCCTTATCATAAGTATTATATTGTACCTGCGCAAAATAACTCAGGAAATGCTCTGATTCTACATTCAATCCGATGAATTCCGGTTTCTTGAACAGGAAATCCTTATACTTATAATATTCGAAACGAAGTCCTAGCCCGAAGCGGAAGTTCTTGTACCATACATCAGAGAAACCGAATTCGGCTAAATGATATTTATAAGTAGTGTTATAAGCACGGTCGCCTTCCTCATATATGTTGATATCATTGTATTGGAACATATATGAGAAGTTGAAATTGCGTTGTTGCATCGGTTCGAGAGTATAGTCTATACGGGCGGCATATCGTTTTCCCAGTCGTCCGGTAAGGGACAGGCGGGAAGGGATGTGGGTTTTGAGATCTGCCGTTGCGTTGAGTAGCAGAGACGCTATTTCTTCCGAATCGAAACGGATGCCCAAATTGATTCTTCTCTCATATTTCTCTTGCAATAGGAAGTTGAGGTGATAGCCTTCGGGAGTGTCTGTCAATGTATAACTGGCACTGGAATAAGACTGGCTGCCACGTAACTGGAACAAGGCTTGTTCTATCTGTTGAGTAGAGATGTTACTGTTTTCTTTCAGGTTACACTTCTTCATTAGCCATTTCTTGTCGTCGGCTTTCACACCGGTGAAAGAAATGTCCGTCACATAGATGGTACGTACATTAGAAAGGGAAGAGTAGGGACCATGTTGTTTGGGCTTATAATCGTCCGGTATTCCTATTTTCTTTTTCAGGGCAAGCAGAGAGTTCCATTGTTCCCTTGCCGCTTCTTCGCCTCTTTGCATCAATGTGTCGATGGCGGCAGGCGTGAAACTGGCGGAAGAATAGCCGTCCACATTCACACGGATATAGGTATCTGTGAGATCTACATTTTTTTCATGGTTCGTCTGGCAGGTAATGTCTACAATCTGTCCTAAAATATCAGGGACACTGTTTAGTTTGTCTGCTGTTTTCAGAGCGTTCTGTACATCAACCCCGATAATAATATCGGCTCCCATTGCTTTGACTACATCTGCTGGGTAATTGTTGACAATACCACCATCTACCAGCACCATACTGTCCTGTCGTACCGGGGTGAATGCGCCTGGAATGGCCATACTCGCACGCATAGCAGTAGAAAGTATTCCGTTGCGGAATACGATTTGATCTCCTTTTACAATATCAGCCGCTACACAGGCAAAGGGTATGGGAAGTTTATTGAAGTCGATAGAGTCATGATATCCCATCGTCAGGTCCGAGAATAAATTGGCGAGATTCTGCCCTTTCATGATTCCTCCCGTAGCTGCGTCTTTGGGAGTTTTTGTGAAAGGTATGGAGATGACAAACTTCTCAGAGCGTTCACGGTCGGTCAGTGACATGGAGCTTCGTTTGACCCGGTCACTGAGCAGGAATGTCCAGTTTTGTTTCCGTACCATACTATCCAGTTGTTCCGGTGTGTATCCGATGGCGTAAAGACCACCTACGATAGCCCCCATGCTGGTTCCGGCTATGTAATCAATAGGGACTCCGGCTTCCTCAATCACTTTCAATGCTTTGATGTGTGCCATTCCTTTGGCACCGCCACCGCTCAGAACTACTCCCACCTTTTTGCGTTGCTCCTGAGAATGCAAAGAAAAAGGCAATAAGATGCAAATTGACAAAACTAATGTTGAAAAGATTTGTTTTTTCATTAGGACACGGTCTAGTATTGTTGTTTTTATTATAATACAAATGTAGGGTATAATTTGTTTAGTTGTTGATATGGGAATTAAAAAAAATGTTCCAAAAGTCGGAATTGTGGATTATTTCTACACATTACCCGGCAAATTCCACATTCCTGCATCTGGAATGACAGCGTATAATGGACTGAATACCAATAAATAGGTAGTGTAAATAGTTTTGGCACGTAAATTGTGTAAAAGGAATATAGAACAAACATAAGTTAAATTTAATAATAAGATTCGATATGAGATTATTCTTTTCGAAACATGAGTTGAAACTGAGGAGAAAGAGAACCATTGCTGCTATTATATGTATGGTAGTTGTGTTGGGTGTGTACTGGATACTGACCCGACCTCAGAAGGCTGCGCCGGAAATGCCGACAGTCATTGTTGAACCGGTAGTAAAAGACGACGTAGAGATATACGGAGAATATGTGGGGCGTATTCGTGCCCAACAGTTCGTCGAAGTACGTGCCCGTGTGGAAGGTTATCTGGAAAATATGCTTTTTGCCGAAGGTACATATGTCAATAAGAATCAGGTTTTGTTTGTAATCAACCAGGACCAGTATCGTGCCAAAGCAGATAAAGCCAGAGCGCAATTGAAAAAAGACGAAGCGCAGGCTTTGAAAGCGGAACGTGATTTAAAACGTATCCGTCCGTTGTTTGAACAGAACGCTGCAAGCCAGTTGGACTTGGATAATGCGGAAGCTGCTTATGAAAGTGCCGAGGCAACGGTAGCCATGAGCGAGGCGGATTTGGCACAGGCTGAACTGGAATTGGGTTATACCATTGTTCGTTCGCCCTTATCGGGACACATTAGTGAAAGAAATGTGGACTTGGGTACGTTAGTAGGCCCCGGAGGAAAATCATTGCTTGCTACCATTGTGAAGAGTGATACAGTGTTGGTGGATTTCAGTATGACAGCACTCGATTATTTGAAGAGTAAAGAAAGAAACATTAATTTGGGACAGCAGGATTCCACCCGTTCCTGGCAGCCGAATATTACCATTACATTGGCAGATAATACCGTCTATCCATTTAAAGGATATGTGGATTTTGCCGAACCGCAAGTCGATCCTCAAACCGGAACTTTCTCTGTACGTGCAGAAATGCCGAATCCGAAACAAGTATTGTTGCCGGGACAATTTACAAAGGTAAAGTTGTTGCTGGATGTTCGTGAAGGTGCACTTGTTGTTCCGATGAAAGCCGTTACCATCGAAAAGGGTGGAGCATATATTTATACCATGCGCAAAGATAATGCGGTAGAGAAACGTTTTATCGAATTAGGACCGGAAGTCGGGAATAATGTGGTGGTAGAAAGAGGACTGGCAGAAGGAGAAATGGTGGTTGTAGAAGGGTTCCATAAGTTGACTCCGGGCATGAAAGTACGGGTCAGTGATCCGGAAGCCGAAGCTGGGGACAGTATAACTACGACAAAAAATGAAGTGACCGGAGTAAAAGAAAACACTACCGGAACGAAGGATAACGCGAAAGGAGAATAAACGATGAAAGTTACTTTTTTTATAGATAGGCCGGTCTTCTCGGCCGTAATCTCCATCGTGATTGTGATTGTCGGCATTATTGGTCTGACGATGCTTCCGGTGGATCAATATCCGCAGATTACCCCTCCGGTGGTGAAGATCAGCGCATCCTATCCGGGTGCCAGCGCACTTACCGTGTCGCAGGCAGTAGCCACTCCGATTGAGCAGGAAATCAATGGTACGCCGGGTATGCTTTATATGGAATCAAACAGTTCTAACTCCGGAGGTTTTTCGGCAACGGTCACTTTTGATGTATCTGCTGATCCGGATTTGGCAGCCGTTGAGATTCAAAACCGTGTGAAACTGGCGGAATCCCGTCTGCCGGCGGAAGTCATTCAGAATGGTATTTCAGTAGAAAAACAGGCTCCCAGTCAGTTGATGACGCTTTGTTTGACTTCTACTGATCCGAAGTTCGACGAAATTTATTTGAGTAACTTTGCTACTATCAACGTGCTCGATGTAATTCGCCGTATTCCTGGGGTTGGACGTGTATCTAATATCGGTAGCCGCTATTATGCGATGCAGATATGGGCGCAACCCGATAAGTTGGCAAACTTTGGACTGACCGTGCAGGATTTACAGAATGCATTGAAGGATCAGAACCGTGAATCGGCAGCTGGGGTATTGGGACAACAACCGGTGCAGGGACTGGATATTACCATTCCTATTACGACTCAAGGACGTTTGTCTACCGTAGGGCAGTTTGAAGATATTGTAGTGCGTGCCAATGCCAACGGATCTATTATCAGGTTGAAAGACGTGGCGCGTGTATCGTTGGAGGCTTCTTCCTATAACACGGAAAGTGGTATCAACGGCGAGAATGCCGCTGTGCTTGGCATTTATATGTTGCCGGGAGCAAATGCGATGGAAGTAGCCGAGAGGGTCAAAGAGGCTATGGATGAGATTAGCAAGAACTTTCCGGAAGGATTGAGCTATGAGATTCCGTTCGATATGACGACCTATATTTCCGAATCTATTCATGAAGTATATAAGACATTGTTTGAAGCGTTGGTATTAGTTGTATTGGTGGTTTATCTATCCTTGCAAAGCTGGCGTGCAACGTTGATTCCGGTAGTGGCGGTGCCTATTTCATTGATCGGTACTTTCGGATTCATGTTGATTTTCGGTTTCTCGCTGAATATACTGACATTACTCGGATTGATTCTTGCCATCGGTATTGTTGTGGATGATGCGATTGTGGTGGTGGAAGGCGTAGAACATATCATGGAAACGGAACATCTAAGCCCATACGAAGCAACGAAGAAAGCGATGAACGGACTTGCCAGTGCTTTGATTGCCACATCACTGGTATTGGCGGCAGTGTTCGTTCCGGTTAGTTTTTTAAGTGGGATTACAGGGCAGTTGTATCGTCAGTTTACGGTGACGATTGTGGTGTCCGTACTTATTTCTACGGTAGTGGCTCTGACATTGAGCCCGGTGATGTGTTCATTGATTCTGAAGCCGGATAACGGAAAGAAAAAGAATATCGTTTTCCGGAAGATTAATGAATGGCTGGGCATCGGTAGCAATAAATATGTGGCTGCTGTAACTCGCACTATCAAGCATCCTCGCCGGGTTTTAAGTGCTTTTGGTATGGTATTGATTGCTATCATGCTGATTCACCGTATTATTCCGACCAGTTTCTTGCCTGTGGAAGACCAGGGATATTTCAAGATTGAATTGGAACTGCCGGAGGGAGCTACTTTGGAACGTACCCGTATCGTAACAGAACGCGCCATTGCTTATTTGGAAAAGAATCCATATATTGAATATATACAGAACGTAACGGGAAGTAGTCCGCGTGTTGGAAGTAACCAGGGACGTGCTGAACTGACGGTGATCCTGAAACCTTGGGAAGAGCGGAAGAGCACTACTATTGAAAAGATTATGGATACGGTGGAAAAACATTTGAGGGAATATCCCGAATGTAAAGTTTATCTGTCCACTCCTCCGGTTATTCCGGGACTGGGTAGCTCGGGAGGTTTTGAAATGCAATTGGAAGCCCGTGGAGAAGCCACTTTCGATAATTTGGTAGACGCGGCAGATACATTAATGTACTACGCATCCAAACGCAAAGAGCTGGCTGGTCTGTCATCTTCTTTGCAGTCGGAAATACCACAACTCTATTTCGATGTAGACCGTGACAAAGTGAAGATGCTGGGTGTGCCACTGGCTGATGTGTTCTCTACCATGAAGGCTTATACCGGTTCGGTGTATGTGAACGACTTTAATATGTTCAACCGTATATATAAGGTTTACATTCAGGCGGAAGCTCCTTACCGGGAACACAAAGACAATATCAATCTGTTCTTCGTGAAAGCCTCCAATGGAGCGATGGTACCATTGACTTCTTTAGGAAATGCCTCCTATACCACAGGACCGGGAAGTATTAAACGTTTTAATATGTTTACTACGGCCGTTATCCGTGGAGCAGCTGCACAAGGATATAGTTCCGGACAGGCGATGGAAATCATGGAGCAGATTGCCCGTGACCATCTTCCCGATAATATCGGTCTTGAATGGAGTGGTCTTTCTTATCAGGAGAAGCAGGCGGGAGGTCAGACAGGTATGGTGATGGCATTGGTATTCCTGTTCGTATTCCTCTTCCTTGCTGCACAATACGAAAGTTGGACGGTGCCTATTGCCGTGTTGCTCTCTTTACCTGTTGCCGCTTTGGGAGCCTATTTAGGAGTCTGGGTTTGCGGATTGGAGAACGATGTCTATTTCCAGATTGGTCTGGTAATGTTGGTGGGACTTGCCGCTAAGAACGCGATTTTGATTGTAGAGTTTGCAAAAGTACAGGTAGATAAAGGTGAAGACTTGGTGCAGTCGGCTATCTATGCAGCCAAATTGCGTTTCCGTCCGATTCTGATGACTTCTCTCGCATTCGTACTCGGTATGCTTCCGATGGTATTGGCAAGCGGTCCGGGGTCGGCAAGCCGGCAGGCAATCGGTACAGGTGTATTTTTCGGAATGATATTTGCCATTGTATTCGGTATCATTCTTGTGCCGTTCTTCTTTGTGATGGTGTATAAAACAAAGTCGAAAATTTTAAAACATAAGAAATAATGAAACGAAAGAAACTATATATTGCTATCCTGTTACTTGCCGGGGTCTTGACTTCCTGCAAGGTAGGGAAAAGCTATGTCCGCCCTGATCTTCATTTGCCCGACAGCTTGGAAAGAGCGCAAGACTCGATCAGCTTCGGCGATCAGGACTGGAGGGATATTTATATGGATGCTACCTTGAGAAGCCTGATTGAACGTGCACTGGATCACAACAAGGATATGTTGATTGCCGCTGCCCGTGTGAAAGAAATGGCAGCACAGAAACGTATTTCCACCGCTGCATTACTTCCGGATATCAAAGGAAAAGTAACGGCAGAACGTGAACTTGAAAATCATGGAGGAGACGCTTTCAAGAGATCAGATACCTTTGAAGCACAATTTCTCGTTTCATGGGAACTTGATCTTTGGGGAAATCTGCGTTGGGCACGTTCGGCCAGCATTGCCGAGTATCTGCAATCTATCGAGGCACAACGCGCATTGCGGATGACGATTGTTGCTGAAGTGGCACAGGCTTACTATGAACTGGTAGCCCTAGATACAGAGCTTGACATTGTAAAGCAAACATTGAAAGCCCGTGAAGAAGGAGTACGTTTGGCACGTATCCGGTTTGCCGGTGGATTGACCTCCGAGACTTCCTATCGGCAGGCACAAGTGGAATTGGCGCGTACAGCAACTTTGGTTCCTGATCTGGAACGTAAAATTTCCCTGAAAGAAAACGATATTGCTTATCTTGCCGGTGAATATCCTAATAAGATAGCCCGTTCCCGTTTGCTTCAGGAATTTAACTCTCCGGAAACACTTCCTGTTGGATTGCCGTCTACATTATTGGAACGCCGTCCCGACATCCGTCAGGCAGAGCAGAAATTGATTGCTGCCAATGCGAAAGTGGGAGTGGCTTATACAAATATGTTCCCGCGTCTTGCCCTGACAGGTGGTTTCGGTAGTGAAAGTACTTCTTTGTCGGAACTCCTGAAATCTCCATACGCAGTGATGGAAGGAGCTTTGCTGACTCCGATTTTTGGTTGGGGAAAGAATCGTGCGGCATTGAAAGCAAAAAAGGCAGCTTATGAGGCTGAAGTACATAGTTATGAAAAAGCCGTACTGGAAGCTTTCAAGGAAACACGCAATGCGATTGTCAACTTCAACAAGATCAAGGAAGTGTACGAACTTCGTGCCAATCTGGAACGTTCGGCCAAGAGCTACATGGACCTGGCACAACTGCAATACATCAATGGGGTTATTAATTATCTGGACGTATTGGATGCCCAACGTGGATATTTTGATGCACAGATTGGGTTGAGTAATGCTATCCGTGACGAGTTGATTGCGGTAGTTCAACTCTATAAGGCTCTTGGTGGAGGCTGGGAACAAAATCCCTAGAATTATCATATCGATTCACTCATTGAAGAAAACGTAAAGGCTATCTCCTACACCGGGAGGTAGCCTTAATTTTTCTTTCTTCTTCCTTTTGTCTTAAAAACAACAACAGAAGAATTTTCATAATTCGGAAAAAAGTGCGAAATTTGCAACGCTTTTCAAGTTTGACAAGAAACTTACTAACACCTTTAAATAAAAAAATTAAAGAAAATGACTAAAAGTGCATTGCAAATCGCAAGGGCTGCTTACCAGCCCAAACTTCCGAAAGCATTGGCATCAGGAGCTGTTAAGGCTGTAGCAGGTGCTGCTACTCAATCTGTAGCCGATCAGGAAGCTATCAAAGCATTATTCCCGAACACGTATGGAATGCCGTTGATTACATTCGAAGCTGGTGAAGCTGTTGCTCTTCCCGCTATGAACGTAGGTGTAATTCTTTCCGGTGGTCAGGCTCCGGGCGGACACAATGTAATCTCCGGTTTGTTCGACGGTATCAAGAAATTGAACCCGGAAAACAAATTATATGGTTTTATCCTGGGTCCTGGTGGTCTGGTAGATCACAACTATATGGAACTGACTGCTGATATTATCGACGAATACCGTAACACAGGTGGTTTCGATATCATCGGTTCCGGACGTACGAAGCTGGAAGCTGAAAGCCAGTTCGAAAAGGGATATGAAATCATCAAAGAACTTGGCATCAAAGCATTGGTTATCATTGGTGGTGACGACTCTAATACAAACGCTTGTGTATTAGCTGAATACTATGCTGCTAAGAAGTATGGTGTACAGGTAATCGGTTGCCCGAAAACAATCGACGGTGACTTGAAGAACGATATGATTGAAACTTCTTTCGGTTTCGATACAGCATGTAAGACTTATGCAGAAGTAATCGGTAACATCCAACGTGACTGTAACTCTGCACGTAAATACTGGCACTTCATCAAGTTGATGGGTCGTTCGGCTTCTCACATCGCACTGGAATGTGCTTTGCAGGTACAGCCTAACGTGTGTATCGTGTCTGAAGAAGTAGAAGCTAAAGATATGTCTTTGGACGATGTAGTGACTTACATCGCTAAAGTGGTAGCTGACCGTGCCGCACAGGGAAACAACTTCGGTACTGTATTGATTCCGGAAGGATTGGTAGAATTCATTCCTGCCATGAAACGCCTGATTGCTGAATTGAACGACTTCCTGGCTGCTAATGCTGAAGAATTCGGTCAGATTAAGAAATCTCACCAACGTGATTATATCATCCGTAAACTTTCTCCGGAAAACTCTGCTATCTACGCAAGTCTGCCGGAAGGTGTTGCTCGTCAGTTGACTTTGGATCGTGACCCGCACGGAAACGTTCAGGTATCACTGATCGAAACAGAAAAGCTGTTGTCTGAAATGGTAGCTACCAAATTGGCTTCATGGAAAGAAGCAGGCAAGTATGTTGGTAAATTTGCTGCTCAACACCACTTCTTCGGTTATGAAGGACGTTGTGCTGCTCCATCAAACTTTGACGCTGACTATTGCTACTCTTTGGGTTACACAGCTTCTATGTTGATTGCTAACGGTAAGACTGGTTATATGTCTTCTGTACGCAACACAACTGCTCCTGCTGCCGAATGGATCGCAGGTGGTGTGCCTATCACTATGATGATGAACATGGAACGTCGCCACGGTGAAATGAAACCGGTTATCCAGAAAGCATTGGTGAAACTGGATGGCGCTCCTTTCAAGGCATTTGCTGCGCAACGTGATCGTTGGGCTATCGAAACGGATTATGTATATCCGGGTCCGATCCAGTACTTCGGTCCTACAGAGGTTTGCGACCAGGCAACTAAGACTTTGCAGCTGGAACAAGCTAAATAAATACACTTCAGAGCAGTTGTTGATGTAACAGTTGCAATAACAGCTGCAATGAAAGATTCTTTCAGGCACGGACTACACGGAATACACGGTTTATAAGAAATAACTAAAAAACCGTGTTAATTCGCGTAATCCGTGCCTATCTCTAAAAACATTGATCGTTTAAAGTAAATGCCGCAACGCAACAACCCGATGTCTGCTGTACAGAAGAAAAGAACCGTTTCCACTACCAAGAAAAAGGGAACGACCTCTTCTTCCAAAACTTCCCGTACCTCAAAAAAGGAACAGATGAAGCATCGAACTGTGATGCCTGTCTGGATTCGTAACATTTTGGCAGTGGTGATTGTCGGTTGTTTTTCCGTTGTATTCTACTATTTCTTTATCCGTCCTTATGCTTATCGATGGAAACCTTGTCATGGTTTAAAGGAATACGGAGTTTGTATCCCTGACGGATATGATATTCATGGTATTGACATTTCTCATTACCAGGGAAAGATTGACTGGAAAAGACTGTTGCAGAATAAAGAGACGGCTACTCCTTTGCATTTCGTTTTTATGAAAGCTACAGAAGGAGGAGACCATAACGATACTACCTTTGAGGCGAACTTCGCCAATGCCCGTAACCATGGATTTATCCGTGGTGCTTATCATTTTTATATTCCTGGTACGGATGCTTTGAAACAGGCGGACTTCTTTATTCGTACGGTGAAACTGGACACGGGTGATTTACCTCCCGTACTTGATGTGGAAGTGACCGGGCGGAAGGAAAAAAAGGAATTGCAGCAAGGCATTAAACGCTGGCTGGACCGGGTGGAATCTCATTATGGAGTGAAACCTATTCTTTATACTTCTTATAAATTTAAAACCCGTTATCTAGACGATTCCATCTTCAATACATACCCTTACTGGATTGCCCATTATTATGTTGACTCTGTAAAATATCAGGGGAAATGGGACTTTTGGCAACATACTGATGTAGGAAGTGTTCCCGGCATCAAAGAAGACGTAGACCTGAACGTGTTCAATGGCTCGTTAGAGGAACTTAAAAAGCTGACAATTAAGTAACAGGTATTTCTTTTCCCAACAACTTATCTCTTCTCTCATTTGTTATAATCGTATTATTACTAAAAAAGATACGATTATGAATTTTGATATAGCTATTATTGGTGGTGGTCCTGCCGGGTACACAGCTGCCGAACGGGCAGGGGCCAACGGATTAAAAGCCGTTCTTTTTGAGAAAAAGGCAATGGGTGGAGTGTGTCTCAATGAGGGGTGTATTCCTACTAAAACTTTGTTATATTCTGCTAAAATACTGGATAGCATCAAAAGTGCTTCCAAATATGGCGTTTCTGCCGAATCTCCTTCGTTCGATTTATCCAAGATTATGAGCCGCAAAGACAAAACAGTGAAAATGTTGACGGGTGGCGTGAAGATGACTGTGAATTCTTACGGAGTGACGATCGTGGAGAAAGAAGCTTTTATAGAAGGAGAGAACGAGGGGATGATCCGCATCACCTGTGATGGAGAAACCTATTCCGTGAAATACTTGCTGGTATGTACCGGTTCCGATACAGTGATTCCTCCCATACCGGGATTGTCGGGAGTCAGTTATTGGACTTCCAAGGAGGCGTTGGAGATAAAAGAACTTCCCAAAACGCTGGTTATTATTGGCGGTGGAGTGATCGGGATGGAATTTGCTTCTTTCTTTAACAGCATGGGAGTAAAGGTGCATGTGGTAGAAATGATGCCGGAGATTTTGGGAGCGATGGATAAGGAAACGAGCGGTATGCTTCGCGCCGAATATGCCAAACGGGGAGTCACTTTCTATTTGAATACGAAAGTAGTGGAAGTGAACGCTCATGGAGTCGTGATAGAAAAAGAAGGAAAAGTTTCCACTATTGAAGCGGAGAAAATCTTGCTTAGTGTAGGCCGTAAGGCAAATTTATCCAGAGTGGGGCTGGACAAGCTGAATATAGAATTGCATCGGAACGGGGTCAAAGTAGATGAACATCTGTTGACTTCGCATCCCCGTGTATATGCTTGTGGGGATATTACAGGTTATTCTTTATTGGCACATACCGCTATTCGTGAAGCGGAAGTCGCTATCAATCATATCTTGGGAGTGGAAGACCGGATGAATTACGATTGTGTTCCGGGAGTTGTTTATACCAATCCCGAAGTGGCAGGAGTGGGAAAGACAGAAGAAGAACTGATAAAATCAGGACTTTCTTACCGTGTGTCCAAATTGCCGATGGCTTATTCCGGTCGGTTTGTAGCCGAGAATGAACAGGGAAACGGCCTTTGTAAACTGATTCAGGATGAAGAAGGGAAGATCATCGGTTGCCACATATTGGGAAATCCGGCGTCAGAACTTATTGTGATCGCAGGTATTGCTATTCAGAGAGGCTATACGGTGGAAGAATTTCAGAAGACTGTATTCCCGCATCCTACGGTCGGAGAGATTTATCACGAGATTATGTTTTAACTCTTATTCTGTCTGACCTATGATTCGATGTATCTATACTCCGTTTACTGATATTTACTTTCACTTGGCTGCAGAAGAATATCTGTTGAAGCAGGGAAATGAAGACATTTTCATGCTTTGGCAGGACACTCCTTCTGTGGTAATAGGGAAGCATCAGCGGTTACGGTCGGAAGTCGATCAGGAATGGGCGGAACGGGAGCAGGTACATGTTGCCCGTCGTTTTTCCGGTGGGGGAGCAGTGTACCATGATTTGGGCAATGTCAATCTGACTTTTATAGAAACGACTCCCCGCTTGCCGGAGTTTGTCACGTATTTGCAGCGGACGTTGGATTTCCTGAACTCTATGGGACTGATGGCAACAGGAGGCGAACGATTGGGGATTTATCTGAATGGATTGAAAATATCAGGAAGTGCGCAATGCTTGTACAAGGATCGGGTATTGTATCATTGCACGCTATTGTATGATACGGACCTTACAGCGTTGCATCAAGCATTGAATCCGGAACCGATGGTCGATGATGAAACGTTGTCGTCTGTATATGCTGTTCCTTCCGTTCGGAGTGAGGTAACTAATATTCGCAGGCATTTGTCGGTGGGGACTGTCACTGATTTTAAAGGAAAGGCTTTTCAGTATTTCAGTAAGTCGCAATCTGTCAGTGCTTTCACTAAGGAGGAGATAGAAGCCATCAATCAGCTCCGGGAAGAGAAATATATTCAGAAAGAGTGGATATATAGCCGTTGATGTACAGTTTGTACCGATTGGCATCCGGTTAAAATTTACTTAACTTAAAACTTTCTATTTCAGCCCATTGTTGTAATATATCTAAGGTTGAATAATAAATTTACTGTCTATGTCAAAATTCGAAATAAAAATGCCTAAGTTGGGCGAGAGTATAACCGAAGGGACCATTGTCTCTTGGTCTGTAAAGGTGGGTGACATGATTCAGGAAGACGATGTGCTTTTTGAAGTGAATACTGCTAAAGTAAGTGCAGAAATCCCTTCTCCCGTAGCGGGAAAAGTGGTGGAGATTTTATATAAGGAAGGTGACACCGTTGCTGTAGGAACAGTTGTTGCTATTATTGATTTGGATGGCGAAGAAGCATCCGGCACGGAGTCGGCAAGCGAAGGTACTGCAAATGAAGGAGCCGATGCTGGCCAGGTTGCTGCTGATGTTTCCGGAACATCACAATCAGCAGCAGACATTGCTAAGAGTCAATCAGTGAATACTGCATCAACCCCCGTTGATACATCCAAACCCGTTGCTGTTGAGGAAGAACGTTGGTATTCTCCTGTTGTGATTCAGTTGGCGCGGGAGGCTAAGATTCCGAAAGAAGAGTTGGATACTATACAAGGTACGGGTTATGAAGGGCGATTGAGTAAGAAAGATATAAAAGACTATATTGAAAAGAAGAAAAGAGGCGATATGGCTGAACCGAAGCCGACCTCTGCTGTTGCTGCTCCGGCTGCAAACAAACCGTCGGTGGTTGTTGCTCCCGAACCGATAACTCCGAAAACGTCTCCGGCTGCATCTGCCCCTGCTGCACAGTCGGCTGCTACTTCATCCAAATCGTCTGCTCCTGTTGCCATGCCTGGAGTTGAAGTGAAAGAGATGGATCGTGTTCGCCGGATTATTGCCGACCACATGGTTATGTCTAAGAAAGTATCTCCTCATGTAACCAATGTGGTAGAAGTAGACGTCACCAAACTGGTGCGTTGGCGTGAAAAGAACAAAGATGCTTTCTTCCGTCGCGAAGGAGTGAAGTTGACTTATATGCCTGTGATAACCGAGGCCGTAGCGAAAGCATTGGCAGCCTATCCTCAAGTGAATGTGTCGGTAGACGGATATAATATCCTCTTTAAGAAACATATCAATGTAGGTATTGCTGTCTCTCTGAATGATGGAAATCTGATTGTGCCTGTAGTGCATGACGCCGATCGTTTGAATCTGAACGGTCTGGCAGTAGCCATTGACTCTTTAGCCCTGAAAGCAAGGGATAATAAATTAATGCCGGAAGATATTGATGGCGGTACATTTACCATTACCAATTTCGGAACGTTCAAGAGCCTGTTCGGTACACCGATTATTAATCAGCCGCAGGTTGCTATTTTAGGAGTAGGGTATATCGAGAAGAAACCTGCTGTGATAGAAACACCGGAAGGCGATACGATTGCCATCCGCCATAAAATGTATCTGTCTTTGTCTTACGACCATCGGGTAGTAGACGGAATGTTGGGAGGTAACTTCCTTCACTTTATAGCCGACTACCTCGAAAACTGGCAAGGCTGATAACTGATTGTTTCACTCATTAAGAACTTCATTCACTATGAAAAAGAAATATGATATAAAAACGACAGATGTAGAAACCCTGAAAAAGTGGTATCATCTGATGACATTGGGGCGTGCTTTGGATGAAAAAGCACCGTCATACCTGCTGCAATCTTTGGGTTGGTCTTATCATGCTCCTTACGCGGGGCATGATGGTATTCAGCTTGCCATCGGTCAGGTATTCACTTTGGGCGAAGACTTCCTGTTTCCTTACTACCGCGATATGCTGACTGTACTTTCTGCCGGAATGACTCCGGAAGAAATCATCCTGAATGGTATCTCGAAAGCGACAGACCCGGGCAGCGGCGGACGTCACATGTCGAACCATTTCGCCAAACCGGAATGGCACATCGAAAATATCTCTTCCGCTACGGGAACGCATGACCTTCATGCTGCAGGTGTGGCGCGGGCAATGGTATATTATGGACACAAAGGAGTCGCCATCACTTCTCACGGAGAATCGGCTACGTCCGAAGGCTTTGTCTATGAGGCTATCAATGGCGCCAGCCTTGAACGTCTTCCTGTTATTTTTGTGATACAGGACAACGGATATGGTATCTCTGTCCCTAAATCGGAACAGACAGCCAACCGCAAAGTAGCCGAGAACTTCTCCGGTTTCAAGAACCTGAAAATCATCTATTGCAATGGAAAAGATGTATTCGATTCGATGAATGCCATGACCGAAGCTCACGAATATGCAAGGGAAACCCGTAACCCGGTGATTGTGCAGGCCAACTGTGTTCGTATCGGTTCCCATTCCAACTCGGATAAACATACCCTGTACCGGGATGAGAACGAACTGGAATACGTAAAAGATGCCGATCCGCTAATGAAATTCCGCCGGATGTTGTTGCGTTACAAACGCCTGACGGAGGAAGAGTTGCAACAGATCGAAGCTGACGCAAAGAAAGAACTGTCGGCTGCCAACCGAAAAGCGTTGGCTGCTCCCGATCCTGATCCTAAGAGCATCTACGATTTTGTGATGCCCGAACCTTATCAACCGCAAAAGTACAAAGAAGGTACTCATGAAGCAGAGGGTGAAAAGACCTTCCTGGTAAATGCCATTAACGAGACATTGAAAGCCGAATTCCGTTACAATCCCGATACGTTTATCTGGGGACAGGACATAGCAAACAGAGAGAAAGGCGGTGTGTTTAATGTCACCAAAGGGATGCAGCAGGAATTCGGCGAAGCCCGTGTGTTCAGTGCGCCGATTGCCGAAGATTATATTGTAGGCACCGCCAACGGAATGAGCCGCTTTGATCCTAAAATCCATGTCGTGATAGAGGGAGCGGAGTTTGCCGATTACTTCTGGCCTGCCGTAGAACAATATGTAGAATGTACGCATGAGTATTGGCGCAGCAATGGTAAGTTTGCCCCGAATATAACGCTGCGGTTGGCTTCCGGAGGTTATATCGGTGGAGGGTTGTATCACTCTCAAAATATAGAAGGAGCTTTGACTACATTGCCGGGAGCACGAATTGTCTGCCCTTCTTTTGCAGATGATGCAGCCGGATTGTTACGTACTAGTATGCGCTCTAAGGGATTTACTTTGTTCCTCGAACCGAAAGCATTGTATAATTCGGTAGAAGCCGCCACTGTGGTGCCGGAAGACTTTGAAGTACCTTTCGGAAAAGCACGTATCCGCCGTGAGGGTACGGATTTGAGTATTATCACATACGGAAATACGACCCATTTCTGTCTACATGCCGCCGAACGATTGGAGAAAGAGGGTGGTTGGAAAGTAGAAGTGATCGATATTCGTTCTCTGATTCCGCTGGATAAAGAGGCAATCTTTGAATCGGTCAAGAAGACCAGCAAAGCATTGGTTGTACATGAAGATAAAGTATTCTCCGGTTTCGGTGCGGAGCTTGCAGCAATGATTGGTGAGGAAATGTTCCGTTATCTCGACGGACCGGTGCAGCGTGTCGGTTCTACGTTTACTCCCGTCGGTTTCAATCCGATACTGGAAAAAGAAATTTTGCCGGACGAAGCTAAGATATACGAAGCTGCACGGAAATTATTGGAATATTAAAAGAGAAGAATTATGAAAAAGATAGGTTTGTTTTATGCTACCAAAGCCGAAAGAACGAGTTGGGTGGCAGAGAAAATACAGAAAGAGTTTGGTGAAGACAAGATAGAAGTAGTGCCTATCGAGCAGGCCTGGCAGAATGATTTTGCTGCTTATGACTGCTTCATTGTGGGTGCTTCCACCTGGTTTGACGGAGAACTTCCTACTTATTGGGACGAACTGTTGCCGGAACTCCGGACAATGAAATTGAAAGGTAAGAAGGTTGCTATCTTCGGTTTGGGAGATCAGATACGCTATCCGGAGAATTTTGCAGATGGAATCGGTTTGCTGGCAGAAGTCTTTGAAGGGGATGAGGCTACCTTGGTCGGTTTTACTTCTTCCGAAGGTTACACTTTCGAACGTTCCAAGGCTTTACGTGGCGAGCAGTGGTGCGGGTTGGTTGTCGATTTGGATAATCAGTCCGAACAGGCGGAAAAGAAAATCAAAGCATGGTGCCAACAAGTCAAAAAAGAGTTCGCGTAACGACTTTATTTCTCTTTATAAGATAGTGACGCTATCCGATGCAAATAGTGACGGTATATGCTATGGATAGCGTCACTATCCCACGCGTATACCGTCACTATTTTTTTCTGCATTAATCTGGAGTCTTACGCTTGTTTATAGCGTATATCGACTGCGATTTTTGCTTGCTTTCTTATATCTTTTAATGATAAGGGAGCTTTCTCTTTTAAAGATATTTGTTGGCTCTTATCCTTTATAAATAAATTTCACTTCTGCCCAACGATTCTTCTCTTTATAATGGATGAAAGTCAGTCCGTTCTTCTCCGCTTCTTCGCGGATGGCGGCAATGTCGTCTACATAAAATCCACTCATATAGAGTTCGGAATTCGTATGCATACAGGCAACATATTGCTTCATATCATTTAGTAATATATTCCGGTTGATGTTGGCGATGATAACGTCGAAAGGTCCTTTTCCTGCAAGCGACGAGGCATCTCCTTCTGATACGGCAATATCGTCTACGTGGTTCAATTCGATGTTTTCGATGGAGTTTCGTACGCACCATTCATCAATGTCGATGGCCGTACAGGGACGTGCGCCCCGCATACGTGCGAGGATGGCAAGAATCGAAGTTCCGCAGCCCATATCGAGCAGGGATTTATCTTTCAGTTCGCTGTCCAATAATTCTTCAATGATGAGGCTGGTAGTCTCGTGGTGTCCTGTTCCGAAGGCCATTTGAGGATTGATGACGATGTCATATTCCGCTTTGGGGACATCTTGGTGGAAAGTGCTGTGGATCACACATCGGTTTCCGATAATGATGGGTTGGAAGAAATTCTTTTCCCATTCCTCGTTCCAGTCCTTGTCTTCCGCTTCGGTATATGTATAAGTAATATCCGTATCGGGTAGGGGGAACTCGTTGATGGCAATCTTGATGGCGTTTTCATCACACAATGTCTGTTGGATATATGCGGTCAGTCCGCCTTCACACTCAACAAAACTTTCAAATCCGACTTCACCCAGTATGGCAGCTAGTACGTCATTGACGGTTTCGGTACAAGGCTGGGTGCGGAATGTGAACTCAAAATACTTCATAGTTGTTTTTAATGCTGGTGAATAATGTGCAAAGATACAGCAATCCGGGTATAGAAAGTCAAGTTTGCCTGAACTTTATGTCGGTGAGCGTTGTATTTTCTACAAAGATAGTTAGAAATAGGGATTTTCCTATTATCCTTTGGGGAAAATCTCCCCCGGACGAAAAATCTCTTTCTTATCTTTGTAACGTGAATAAGTTTAAGTAATTACATAAACCGAGATGATATGAAAAAGATTGTTTATTTCTTGCTATTTGCCTTGTGCCTTCCGATAGGTATCTTTGCACAAAGCGTTGATGACGACCTTTACTTCGTACCTTCTAAAGACAAACAGGAGAAGAAAGAAACTCCGGTTAAGAAGGAACCGAAGAAACAGGTGACGACTAACATCTATACTTCACCGGGTACTACAGTGGTTGTTCAGGACCGTAAGGGAAGAACACGGGATGTGGATGAATATAACCGCCGTTACGATGCACGTGAAAATGAATTCGTAATGGATAATGATACCTTATATATAAAAGAAAAATCTAATCCGGATTTGGACGGAGAATGGGTGACGGGCGAATTCAATGGTACAACAGACGACTATGAATACGCTGAACGTATCATCCGTTTCCGCAATCCGCGTTTCGCTATCAGTATCAGCAGTCCGTTGTACTGGGATGTAGTTTACGGTCCGAACTCATGGGATTGGAACGTATATACCGATGGTATGTATGCTTATGCATTCCCGACGTTCAGTAACCCGCTTTGGTGGGATTGGCGTTATGGCTCTTACGGCTGGGGATGGAACTATGGCTGGGGATGGAATCGTCCTTATTACTCTTGGGGATATTACCCCGGTTATTGGGGCGGAGGCTACTGGGGTGGCTGGTATGGCGGCGGATATTGGGGACATCATCACCACTGGCATGGTGGTCCTAGCTGGGGCTGGGGCGGAGGTGGAAGCGGTCGTTGGACAGGTCCTACCTATACCAATCGTCGTTCTTCCGGACAAAGCAGTTACAGGAATCCTTCTACTATTCGTCGTTATGGTTCGAGTGCCGTTCGTTCCAGTGGCTCTTCTGTTCGGGGAGGCTCTGCAGTTCGTTCAGAAGGTAGTTCTGTTCGTTCTTCTGGTTCTACTTATAGTAGGGGAACTACTTCCAGACGTGTAGTGGGTACACGGACTTCAGGTGAACGCAGTGGCTCAAGTAGTCGTAGCAGTGCTACTTATTCTCGTCCAAGTAGTACTAGAAGTAGCGGAAGTTCTTCATCTTCCCGTTCGACTGGTTCTTCTGGTTATTCGCGTTCGTCTGGAACCACTACTAGAAGCAGTAGTGCAAGATCAACTTATAGTCGTGGAAGTTCAGAAGCACCGCGTAGTTATTCTCCAGCAAGTAATAGTAATACCCGTTCTTCTTCCTATGGTACTTCTCGTTCTTCTTCACGTAGTTATTCTCCAGCTTCGTCAGGTGGCAGTAGCTCTCGGGGTAGTTATTCGAGCGGTGGTTCTTCTTCTAGATCATCATCAGGTGGAGGTTCCTCTCGTAGTAGCAGTGCCAGAAGATAAGTATTAATTAAATGGTTTTGACAGGAATGAAAAAGATAAGTGTTTTAACTGCTCTGGGGATGCTAATGATAGCGCCTTGGGGAATGGCACAAACGATATATGACGGTGCCAAACTAACAGGAAAAGATTTGAATGGCACAGCTCGATTTGTGGGTATGGGTGGAGCTATGGGAGCTCTTGGAGGAGACATATCTACGATGGGGACTAATCCGGCAGGTATTGGCCTTTATCGCAGTAATGATGTAATGACTTCATTTGGGCTTTCTCTTTATGGGAATGAAAGCCAGTATTTGGGGAAAAAGTTTAATTCCGATTTAACTAAAGGAGATTTTAATAACATCGGATTTGTATTTTCTTCGAAGATTGGTAATGAAACTCCGCTGCGTTTTGTGAATTTCGGTTTTAACTATCATAAAGCGAAATCATTTAATAACAACATGCGCATGGAAGGTAATTTGGGGCTTTACTCCCAAACCTATCTAATGGCATCTCAAGCAGCTGGCATTGAAAAATGGGGAGATTCGCCTTATACGGATAATGGTATTGGGTGGCTTTCTATTCTTGGAGCTGATGCTGGGCTGATTAGAGATATTACAATACATGACAAAACAGGAGGGGTAAACAATATTCCTTATACTTATAAAAATGAACAAGGGGTAGATGTTCAGTATAAGGATGTAGATGGTAACCCTCTTTATATTTCTCCTGGACATTTTGAAGGAATGTTGGATAATGGATATGCAAATTTTCATTCAGAAGAACGCGGAGGAATTGATCAATATGATTTTAATGTATCATTTAATTTCAATGATCGGGTATATTTGGGATTGACGCTAGGTGCCTACTCCGTGGATTATAATAAATATACTTTTTATGGTGAGGATTATGGAAACGATGAAAAATACAATTTGCAGAGTTGGAATAGAATAAAGGGGTCTGGCTTTGATGTGAAGTTTGGAGCTATTATTCGTCCTTTTGAATATTCGCCTTTTCGGGTTGGATTAGCTATACATACGCCAATATTCTATAGTTTGGATTATAAAACGAGTGCACAAGTTATATCGGATGTGATGGATGTTGTAACTGGAGAAATAAAGGGATATGACGTGAAATCATGGGATAATCTTCCGGGAAAAGGGGATATGATCCTTCCTTTCGATTTTCAGACTCCTTGGACTTATAATGTAAGTTTGGGATATACGGTAGGCAAGAGCTTGGCTTTAGGAGCAGAGTATGAGTATCAAGATTATTCTTCCATGAAGTTTAAAGATACTGAAGGTAATTCTTCTGCTTATGAATTTGAGAATAGTACGACGTCTATGTTGAAAGGGGTTAGTACAGTCCGTCTTGGTCTAGAGTATAAGGTGATTCCACAGTTTGCTTTTAGGGCAGGATATAATTATAGTACTGCGGCTTTCCATCAAGATGCTTTCAAAGATTTGGCTATTAACTCTATTCAGACAGATACAGACTTTGCCAATTCTAAATCAATGAGTAATTATACATTGGGTATTGGTTATCGCGGATCAATGTTTTATGCTGATTTGGCTTATAAATACTCTACATATAAAGAAAATTTCTATCCGTTTGTGAATGGATTTACAGATGAAGATGGTAATACAGTCATTGGTTCACCGGAAGCAACGAAAGTTACGAATACACGCAGTCAAGTGTTATTTACCGTAGGTATGCGTTTCTAACCTAAAAAAGACAGTTTTCAATTTCAATAATAACTTTTGTGTGTAAAAAATCCCTGGAATGCTGAGTGTCTACAGCGGTTCCGGGGATTTTTATTAGTATCACTTTTTATTCTTTAGTCTTATCTGAATAGTGGAGTTCGTTCGTCAATGATTCCGCGTCTTGCGTACATTTTTACCGCAACAGGAGTTCCGGCTTCTATGGTAATGTCCTCCTCTGCGATGATAGGTTCTTCTTTACCGTCCTCCAGGATAACCGTTCCTATTTTCTCGCCGGCTTTGATGAGCTGTGGAATCAAGTTAGTCAAGATACCTTCAGATACTTTCCGGATATCAATGTATTCCGGTTTTGCATTGGGGTCAGCTTCGATTTTACCGCTGAACAGGTCTTGCACACCTTTGTTCTTCAAGAACAGTTTAACGATTGCTCTACCTTCGTACGGCTGGTTGTTCTCGTCGAGCAGAACGACGGGCGTTGTCATTCTCTTGAATGCAAGAGCAACATTCTTAGAACCTTTGTTGGCTTGGGCTGTACCGAACAAATATTCTAAGCCACCCTTGATTTCACGATAGCGGCTGCTCAATGATCTGGTAGTAGCAGCTTCGTCGGTCAATTCAGGATAATGAGCATAGAAAGTAACCGTTTCCGAATCGGTGCCTGCTTCGTTCCAGGTTTGGCTATCCATGCCTATGGCAAACGGATGATAATCCTGCTCGGCAACGGACATGGAGATAACATCCCCGGCAGCGAAATTGCTTTTTAACGGAAGTGTCAGACTACTGCTGTTACGGGTAAGAGCATTGTTGATACTTTGGTCAATAGAAGTAGAAAAGTCGATCACTCCATTACTGGGGTCTTGCAGTTCTTCTTGCTGTTGACAACTGAACAGGCATACTGATGCCATAACAAATAAAAGGCTTTTTCTTTTCATTTGAGGGTAATTAATAGGTTAATAATAGTGAGAGGTTTTCTAATATTCTACTCTGTCTTCTTTGGCCACCCAGGCTTTGAAGGCAGTAAGGGCTTCATTATGTAGTAGGATTTCGGAAGGCAGCTTTCTGTCTTCAGGTTTCAGTTGCAGTTCGTCATAGATAAAAGAGTCGTCGAAGCCGATGTTTTTGGCATCGGTCTTGTTGTTTCCATAGTACATCTTATCCAGGCGTGCCCAATAAATAGCACCCAGGCACATGGGGCAAGGTTCGCAGGAAGTATAGATTTCGTATCCGCTAAGATCAAATGTTCCGAGTTTGGCAGCTGCGGCACGTATGGCGCTTACCTCGGCGTGAGCCGTAGGATCACAAGATGCAGTGACACGATTAACTCCTGTTGCAACTATTTCTCCGTCTTTCGTGGCAATCACAGCACCGAAAGGACCTCCACCATTTTCAACATTTTCTTTTGAAAGCTCGATCGCTTTTCTCATTAAAGCTTCTTTAGTCATGGCACAAAAAATATATTGTTAGTTTCATTTCTTCTTTGCTTCTTTCTACAAAGATAGAAAAAACTAACAATATACAATGGGATGTCCCTATTTATTTTTTAACAATACCGGCAGAATCCGGAAAAAGAAGGAACTTTTTTTTGCTTTTTTTAGGGTTATAGCTTACCTAAGATCTTGTCCATTACCCAGTTAGTCAACGTTGCGCTTTCGCCATCGCAAGAGCAAACCGACTTACCCAATAAGTGGTCTACTACTGCTTGGATAAGAGGCTGTTGCACGTGTTCCGGGTTACCGATACAGATTTCTTCCCGTCCTTTCTCGGTATGTAGTCCGATAGGTTCGTAAGTAAAGACAGAGAAGCAAATCATTCCTTTGTCACCGATAATCTCTATGCGGTCTTCGCGGGCAGAATCATGGGCTACGAAGCACCAGGAACCACTACCCACCAGTCCGTTGTCAAATTGGAAACAGGCGCTTAATGTATCTTCGGCAGGATAAAGTCCGCCGCGATTACTCTTGTAACCGCTTGCTTCGAGGATGCAACCGAACATATCCTGCAACAAATCAATCTGATGCGGAGCAAGGTCGTAGAAGTAGCCGCCTCCGGCAATATCAGCCTGCACACGCCAGGGAAGATTATCACGATTGTAATCCAGATCGCGTGGCGGCTGGGCAAAACGAATCTGTACATTGATAACGTTGCCGATCGTTCCGTTCTCTACTAATTCCTTTACTTTCTGGAAATAGGGAAGATAACGTCGGTAGTATGCTACGAAACAGGGAACCCCCGTTTCATTGGATATGCGGTTGATTCGGGTACATTCTTCATACGTCACCGCCATTGGCTTCTCAATATAGGCCGGTTTACCCGCTTTCATGGACATAATGGCATACGTAGCGTGTGAAGAAGGAGGAGTGGCGATATAGACAGCGTTTACTTCCGGATCATCTATCAGCTCCTGTGCATCGTCATACCATTTCTTGATTCCTCTCTCTTTGGCATACGCTTTCGCTTTCGCGCCGTCACGACTCATCACGGCTACGACTTCCGAATGTTCTACTTTCTGGAAAGCGGGACCGCTTTTCGTCTTGGTTACTTCTCCGCAACCAATGAAGCCCCATTTGATAATCTTTTCACTCATAATATAATATACCTATTGTGTCTGTTCTAACAAACCCCAAAGATAAAGCTATTTTTTGTCAAGAGCAACTTTATTGATTATTAACTTAGCAGGGACAGTTGGAAAACAGACATTGCGTTTTGTTTCAACAGAAGCTCTGTTTTATCGGAACAGAGGCTCTGTTTCAGGCAAACAGAACGTCTGTTTGAGGCGGATATATACTTCATTTCGGTAAGAAGCAAGGTGAACACTGCTGATCCTCCGGCTGAAGAACCATAACCACCGGGCAAAGCGCAAGGAAAAGCCGGGGCGGGGAGAGGTTTTTCCCGGCTGGATAAAAAGAAAGGAGAGAATCGCGATTCCCTCCTTTGCATGTAGTTTAATTGAAACTACTTTATTATTAACTTTGTAAAGATACAACATTCGAAAGCGAAAGTCAAGTCTTTGGGAGTTTATTTCTGGAAATAGGCATGAATATATCTATCTTACATTCTGTTTTTGATTGTTTTCTTCTGATCTGTAAAATGATAAGGTTATTCTTTATCATAGTACTTTTTATAAATCTTCTGGTATTCTTTCTCCTTTTGGAATTTATCCAGCCATACATTCAAACTATCGAGTAAAGCGGGTGATTGTTTGCTGACTGCCCATGAGTAAAATTGTGTAAAGCTGATGGCTGTATTTATATCTATCTGCGGGATGGAATCGGCGGCCGCGCGTGCGATGCTTTCGTCACAAACGGCATAGTCGATATCCCCATGAGCTACCATTGAGATTAATTGTTCGGAACCGTATTTCTCTATTTCTTTGATATAAATGGTATCGCCGATTTCATTACCTAGATTCTGAATACGCAGAATGGAAGGAGACCCTTTTACTACGTGAAGTGTCCGCCCGGCCAAGTCCAGCTGGCTACGGATATAGAGTGAGTCGTTTTCTCCGTTTTCTTTCCGTTGCACGAGCACTTGCTTGTTGAGCGTGATGGGAGAGGTGAGGAGCAGAGAGTCTTTCAGTTCGCTGGTGGCTAATATACCGCAGGCAATTACGTCGTAACGTCCCTCGCTTAATCCTTCCAGCCGTTCTTCGAAACTCATCAGGGGTGTTATTTCGGTCTTTAATCCCTTGTCATGGGCAAAAGCCTGTATCAGTTCGTAATGAAAACCGGAAACGGTATCGCCGTCCACGTAGAAACTGATCGAGTTATATTCAGTCGCTACACGCAATATACCTTCTTTGGCAATGGCTGCATAATCACGTGGGTGTCCTGACGGCTTTTCCTGATTACCGCATTGGCGGATAGAAAAGATGATTGCCAATACAATGATTACGGGCACTAAATATCGGGCCAGTCTCAATTTGGGGCGTGTTACCATAAGCCGTATAGATTTTATTAATCATAGAAATTCCATGAAAGACCGAATTTCAGTACACGCGGATTGATAGGGTAGTGAGGAGCCAGGAAGTAATTCGGGCTGCTCATACCTTGATTCACGTGATACATCATTACATAGAAACGTGTACGCTTTAGATGTAAGTTTGCGTATACATTCACGATCGGATAACCTCCTATCTCTACCTGGTCATTTTCCGGTTGCAAATAGAAGTTTTGGATAGCCGGCATATAAGCGGGTGCATTGTATTTACTGAAATAACGCACGTCGGCACCCAATTGTACACTAAGCACTTTCTTTGCCAGCTTGAACTGCATATAGAAATTGTGATACAGCGAAAGATCAGGCAAAGGCAATACGGTCTGGTCGCTGGACTTTTGCCAGGTTACTTCATTATCTAAATGGAAGATTCCCAGCTTGAAGTCCTGATTAAGACTTGCTGACAACACCTGTATACTTCCGCTTTTCTGTTCCGGCACCGCTTGCTGGTTGAAATAAGTGTAGTTCTTTATGTTTTCAACTCCTGCTTTCAAGCGTGTTCTCCAACGTGCAATGCTTAATTCTCCTTCAATACGGGTACGAAATTCTTTGTCCATATCATTGTCCCACATGAAATGTTTGGAATGATAATGACGCATATAGAAAGGCGCAAGCTTATTGCTGACTTCACCACGGGCTATAAGGCTCACAGTGTCTTTCCATAACGGAAAGTTAAGGTCGATATCTCCTTTTACATTGAATTGTCCGATTGCTTTTCCGGCGAGTCCCACTTCACCAATGGCATGGTAATGAAGTACATTTCCTTCACGTTTGGATAATTCGCCTCCAACAAATATTTCATTTTCATTGTATTTGTCGGGCAACGGATTCCCCTCCATATTCATAAGAGTATACTTGCTGATTTTATAGGAAGCAAATGCCGTGAGTCCGGCTTTGGCATATTTATTGAATCCTTCGAGTAGAGCAATACCTATGGTATTCTTGATACCCATATAGGTAGTACTGTCTCTGGCAATCGGATTATCCGGTTCCAAATAGGTGTTTTGATAATAGTTCTTTTCACGCATGTCATCATCAGAGTTGAAGCTATGACGTGCACGCTCTACCTGAATGGTATGTATAAAACTAGTGACCGGCACAAACTCTTGTTTGGCTGGAGTAGTGTCATTTTCGGCCTGCGGTATGTCGCGGCTGAATCCCAGATTGTAACGTTGGGTTAGGAATACATAAAAGTCATGATTACGGTTGGTTGTTGCACTTAGTACGGTCGGGATATTGGTTGATTCATATTCTCTTTGGCCTTGTGCCATCTCTTCAGGAGCAGTGATGTATCGGTCGTCCTCAATACCTCCGTTTTCATTTGTTTTGAGATAATTGTTGCTGTA
>ENA-UEPG01000117-UEPG01000117.1-human-gut-metagenome-genome-assembly--contig:-NODE-117-length-86115-cov-6.400230_pt1 | contig 86115 bp, 79 predicted proteins | sample MGYA00242893_ERZ507902 | MGnify/ENA primary metagenome ERZ507902 (study PRJEB26167, sample SAMN06115491) | human gut metagenome | host: Homo sapiens | place: China:Gansu | collected 2015-04-23 | study...
TGGAACAGCCCTATGCCGGCTTCGAGGGCGATATTCCATCGTTTCGAGAGCATCCACGCATATCCGTAGCTGACACCGAGGCCATAGGCATGACCCTTATAGCGTTTTGTCCGGCTTCCGAGGTCGTAACCGACATAGGTAAGGTGTTGTCCGAGAAAGTGTCCGACGAAGGATTCGTAGAACCAGTAGCGGCCGCCGAGCTGTACGGCGTGGAAGTTCATCGAGAGGGATGCGGTTTGCACCGGATTCCAGTAGCCGGACAGCTCCAGCGACCAGTTGTCCGTCAGGGCCGCTTCGGCCCCGACGTTCAGCGTCGCGCTGCACACCGCAAGAGCATTGGCCCTTACGGCGAAGATCTGCGCCGCAGCCCTGCGGGGCAGCCCCCACAAGGCCGCCGACAGCAGCACGAACAGTATGACTCGTTGTTTGTTCATTATCGTTAGCTATTATTTCGGTTTTATTCCCGGATGCAGCGCACCGGATTGGCAGCATAGCGGTAAAAATCCGTTGTGTTGACGAACGGCGGGTAGTTGCTCGTATCGAATAGGATCGAGGTGCAGGCTACGTCATGGAACACGCCGGTCGAGTCTCCCCAATGAAGATAATACGGAGCGTTCGTGTAGAGCCTTCCGAGCGACCCGTTGCGGTCGTAACGTCCTTCGTAGAATGTTCCGCCCAAAGGTATCTTCGCTGTCTGCGTGCTGTTACAGCGGATTGTAATGTAATAAGGTGTCGATACGCCTATCCGCTCTATTTCCGCAAAATCCTCGGCACCGGGCACTTTCCATCCCGGAGGGCAGGGATCGTAAATGGATTTATGGCTGGTGCGGCTGATATTGTTCTTCCCGGTCGTGACGTTGCCCCAGAGGTTCGGGTGGTGGTCGTAGAGCCAGTCGGCGACCGACGTCCACTCTTCCCAATCCTCGTAAAATACCCCGTCCATATAGGTCGTTGGATGCGCTGTGGCCCATTCGAGGGTCATCACGTCGTAAGGCGATTCAGTTCCGGAGGTTCGGGGATTGCTTTCAGCATACTCGAATCCCGGAGCATAGACGGTCGGAGCCTGCGTGTAGGCGTCCGTGGCCAGCGCCGGATACGGGAACGGATCTTTGCGGCCCCACTGGTAATAGAGTCCTTTGGCAGCGGCCTGCGTGCAGTCCGTAGCCAGGGCCCCGAGGTTGCGATCCATAAAGACGGCTCCCGAAGCATAGGTCTGGGCCGTGGCCTCGATATCGTAATCCACCGACCAGATGTGCCACGACCATATGCATACCCCGCGGCTGTCGAGAAGTCCGATTACGGCATTGCCATAGGTCATGCCGGTTCGGAAGACGATACGTCCGTCGCCGGTCAGTTTCGCGCTTTCAACGATCGCGCCTCGGATCGTGCCCGTTTCCCAGAGGACTTTCGCCTCGGCTCCCGCAAGTCTCTTCGGGACGATATTCGTCGTTGCACGGCCGTTGCCCATCGTCGTAGCGTCGAACGAATAGGAGGTATTCAATTCCGGCGCGATATAGCAGTTGGCCGTGCCCCCGTCGTCGAGCGGCCGGGTATTGACCGTGAATTTCGGGAAGATCGCGGCTTCGGGCGAGGTCGGAACATAGGCATACGAGGCCGATATCGAAAGCCGTGTCTTGTAGTCGGCTGCCGAATACCATCCCTCGAAGCGGTATCCGGCTTCGGGTACGGCAGTCAGCGTGCACCCCTTCTCATGGCACAGGACGACCCGGTCGTGCGTCAGGGAAGAAGTTTCAGCGTCATACAACGCTCCGGCGACGGTTACCGTACCGTTCCCGTTTTCAGCCGTCGCGGGGTGAATATATACGTCGAGACGGTTGGCGAAGCGGTGTCCGATGTCGAACGACTGTGTAAATCCCGCATCATCCTCGACCGTGACGGTATAGACCACCTGCGAATTGACTGTCGTATAGATTCCCGGAGCGTAGTTCACGCCGAAGACATTGGGGCCGGGCTGTTCCGGAAGCGTAAGATCGCGGCCTTCGCCTACGGGAGAGCCGTTCAGACAGAACGCTCCGGCGTTGCCCTGCGCGACACCGATACGTCCCCGAAGCGTCAGGGGTGCGGGACTCCCGTCGATCTCCACAGCGAGCATCTGAAACGGATTGTAGGTGCAATATCCGCCGACCGCGTTTTCTTCGTAGGTGTCATGCACATTGACGGCATAGCTGCTAATGCGGGTATCGACCTCGCTGTCGCCCAAGATCGAGATATTGAGCCTGTAATGCGTGTTGGCCCGGACATTGAAATCCGAGGTGTTGTTTCCTCCGAGGTAAATATAATAAGCCAATATTTTCGACTCGCGCACGGCACGGATCAAAAGATACGAGGCATTCGCGGGGGCATTCTCCGGGTTCTTCTGACGCTGGTCGGTAATCGTAGCGACGACGCCTTGCATATTGGGCAGCAGATAGCAGTCGCCCGCGGCCTGCTGTCCGGAAAGTTCCACCTCCGGACAATCCGTATAGTCGTCGGGATCATCCGACGGTGCGGCCGCCATATCGAACACAGAGACCGAGCGCGGTACGGAAAGAAGCTGCACGGAGCGCAGTTCGATGTCGGCAACGGCCGGAGCAACGGTAATGTTATAGGAGATTTTCGACACGCAGCGCTGTACCTCGACGGCAGGCAGCGTCAGCACCCCATCTGCCGAGGACATGATCGTAACGTCGCCCTCATAGGCCATAGGCAATACGTCGTACTCATCGGCGTGCGACACGGTGAAATCCTTCCACAGCGGATTGTCGCCCAGATCGCGGCCCAGATTGGCAGCAATGCAGATCCGGTAGTCGCCCGGCAGGCATTCGAAACGCAGCGTCGCAGAGGTCTGGTAACGGTGTAGGACAACATTGCCGTTATCGTCGTAAAGGTAGAGGTTCAGGTCGCGGATGGCCGTTTCATCCGCAGAGCGGGTTACGGAGGACATCCTTTCGGGCCGTACCGTCAGGCTGACAAAGACATCGCGGGGATTTGTACATTCTGTCCTGTCCTCGGCGATACAGCCCCACAGAAACAGGATGGCAGCGAGTATCAACAGATATTTTTTCATAGTCGGAAAAATCTGAAAAAGGGATTGAAAAAAGCTCCCGCCCGCGAGGGACGGGAGCTGCCAAAACAAGAGGGCTATGCCCCCAGCTCGACGTTCTGCGTCACGGGCGTCTCCCAATCGGCGACGGTGACCGATACGGCGCACTCCTGACCTACAAGGCCCGTGATATTGGCCGCGACACGGTAGTAGCCGTTTCGGAGAATCTCGCCCGCGGCCTTACCCGTCAACTCGACCGAATAGGTCACCTCCGAGCGGTCGTCCGTAGTCGAGGTGCTGCCGTCCGAATCGTATGTGGCGTTAATTTCCAGCAGAACGCGGCTGCCCGCGGGCAAAGCTCCATTCTCGAAACAGTAGAACAGCGCATTGCATTTTCCCGAAGCCGTGGCGGGAGTCTGCGTGTGGCTGAAGGTCATAGCTCCGGGTGTCGGCGTTCCGGCCACGACGAGCGACTGCGAGGCGGCTTTGGAGAGTTTTACCGAGTTGATGGTAAGCGTTCCGGCATATTTGTCGGCGAACGACGGGTCGATGGCCGTCTGGAGTGCTACTTTGGCTACGGTGCGTTTGAGCGTGATGCCGATATTGGTCGTGGTGTTCACGGCCCCGACGGTCTGCGATTTCATGCCCGACATCACGAAGCCGCCCGAACGCTTGGCTGCGGAGGACACCTCGACGAAGGTGCCGTTGTAATCGGCAGCCGACTTCTCCACAAGGGCCGTAAGGGCCGCCCGGGTCTTGGCCGACGAGGCGTCGTAGTTCCCTATGGCATAGAATGAGCAGGGGGTGCTGGCAAGAGATTTAGGTAGGGAGAATGTCGCCGATTTCGCGGCCAGCTCGCTGGATGTTAAATCCCGGCGAATAACGAAGTTGTCGGCATTATCGAAGACGAAAATCGACAGTGACGACAACGAAGACTCTCATGCCTCGGCCGAGGCTGTCGAATCGAAGAAGGAGCGGGTGTCGGCGGCATCATCGGTAAGCGTAAGTGCGATACGTGCCCCATCGGTGAAAGAACTGGGTGAAGGTACGACTTCGGTCTCCTTGTTGCAGGAAACGAATGCGGCAGCGAAGACTGCAACGGCTAAAAGGATGTTTTTCATGTTATTTGGATTTTGAATGCAGCGATGCACTATGCGTCGCTTTCTGCTGCAAATGTATAATACAAAATCACTGAAAAGTACACTTTTCCGGATGCCTCTCGGGAAAAATCAAAAAGTTTTTTGTAAAGTATGAAAATATAATCAACTGAAAAATAACCTGTTGAAATTTTGCAAACGGAGAAAAACTTTCTGATTTTCTCGTCCTTGACAGGTCTCCGCTCTCTCTATCGCAGGTGTCTTTCGACGACTTGCTCATAGGCTTTTTTCAATTTATCCAGAAAAGGTGTGACCGCCGTGCTGCGGTCAAGCATCCTGGTTTTCTTGACATAGACATCGTTGATCGTGATATGGAATGTAGAAGACAAGGCACGGACGATCTCGATGAAACGCGCCTTGCGGTTGCCGTACATGATAATCCCGTTTTTATGAAGGGCAACGGCAAGCTCCAGCAGCTCTTGCTGCGTCCCTGTCCACAGCAACTCGCCGTCCTGATAGGATAAAGGGAACGAATAGTCTTGGTTCGAGCTATATTTCGTACTATTGCTGACGATATTGATTTCGCAATCCAGAATATACATGATTTTATAGATGAACGTCGTTCTTAAAACATTGTTCGAATATCGATTAAACGATGGATGGGACAATACGTCGAATTCAACCCGGCTGTAATACAGTATTCTCAAAATATCATCCCGGTTATCGAAATTAGCAACCATCTCGGTCATCGTCTCGATAAACTCTTCGTATGCATGGGCTAATTCCGACGGATTCGATTCATTTTGAGTTAGCAACGCGTATATACGGGTATGAATAAGCGTTTTCATAAGACAGGATTCCGTATCTATAGGGTCACATTGCAATATTCTTAATCATATGCGATTAAAATATTTTTTAGATACAGACATAATAGAGATTGTCACTTACCTATGTCATCAATGCATATGACCGTTACTAATGACGAAATAATAGACCGAAAAATGATAAAAGCAGTATGAATAACTTTGAATTTACTCTTTAGTAATCGAGTGTTTAAATCGCGCTATCGTTACATCCTTTGCAAAATCCATTTATTTTCCATTTAACTTAAAGAAAAACCCGTACACCGCCTTTCGGTCGATGCACGGGCCAGATGACGTCGCCTAACGTCTATCCTATACGGATTTACATCGAGTGAGTGCTACTGAATATCTGCATAAGTAATCGTGTATCCCGCAGGGTTGAATGTCCAATCCTGAGAATACTCCGTACCGGTATAAGTTACAGTTGCGCCAAATGCACCTTCTGCGATCTTCTGGAATACAGGCAGCGGATTGACATTCGATGCCTTACGGACGTTAAACATCATAATACCGCCGTAGTTGCCGCTGGCAGCCTGCGAGGAGCGGGTCTTGATCTGATTCAGGAAAATTGCATTGTACGATTGTCCCATCTGGATAGCCTGCGGGCACCAGCGGTCGTTCGTTACGCCGGCAAATGCGCTGGAAGCCTGGAAAACATTATGTCCGAACGCTCCGTGGTCGGCCAAATCGATCTCCGCACCTGCCGCTGCGGAAATGTTAGACACATAATTCCACTGGAACATCTGGATGATTTTGCGTTCGCCGGGGAATTCAGCATTGAATTTCTCACGCAGTTTGAGAACGAGTTTGCTGGCCGAAGTGGGATCAATGGGAGTCGAATAGTCGGCATATTCATCGTCGAATCCGATTCCGTCCAGGCCGTATTCCTTCACGATGTAGGTGAGAATAGCGGCGAACTTCTCGATCTGGTCATCCGTCAGGTTCGAGATGCCGATCCCTTTGTGGTCGCCCAGAACGTTCAGAATCACCTTGATTCCGGCATTCTGCAACGGCTCGATATAGGTCGCCTTCGCAGCCATCACCGGAGCCAGCTTGTCGTTGAAGAAAATGCAGGGATCACCATTCGCGTCTTTCTGGATATTCGAAGCGAAAAGCTGTACGAGATCGATGAATTTCTTGCCGCTCATCTCGTACGACAATGCGTTGAGCGGATTGGTGTCGTTGATCTCGTAATACACCTCGATCAGCGGTGTTTTGTCGCCGTAGGCCCGCGTTACCTGAGCCGTTTCTTCCGGTTGTGCCTGCATGTCGGGATTTTCCACGTCTTTGTTGCAGGATGTAAACATTGCACCCGCGGAAAGGAGCAGAGTCGTAATAAATAAAGTCTTTTTCATAGTTAATAATTTTAAAATGGTGATTGTAATTTGGGATTGCACGATGCAAATCCGTATTTTATCGTTTTTACCAGTCTTTCGCCAGATCTCCGTAGTTCAAAGCTCCCCACCCGTAATTTACGAAGACATTATACATATACGTTCCATCCATAGCTTCATCGCCGAATACGGCCCATAACATACTCGGAACCGCGTTCCAAGACGATTCATATGCATTTTGTTGATTGGAGATAAGGTCGGCCCATACGATCGTATTGTTCGGCGCATAGCCCATCATATCCCAGATGGCCACATTCATAAAACCTTGTGCCGTCATCAGGAAATCGCTTGCCGCCGGATACCACGGCACAGCGAAGTATCCGAAATTCTCAGACGGTACCCCGGCGATCGGCCGGCGCGGATGGTTCGTCGTCGGGAGCATCATGCCCAAATCGGCCGCATCGCCCGGTGTGAGGTCGATTACTTCCCACGGGTCGAGCAACTGGATATCCTCGCTCTCCGACATATATCCCGACCATGCATAATCGAGGTACTGTCCGACCTCGATGCCGCCCGTCGCCTCGGTGTCCCCGAAATATTCGGTCGGCTCTTCGTAATCGGCCAGCGTCAGCAGTTTGTCGGGCATGGCTTCGCGCATGGCCTTTATCAGCTTGGGATAGGAAGTCGTGTTCATCTCCGGCATTCCTTCCACCTGGCCGTAACCGGCATTGCGGTCGAAGAAATTCACGCCATCCAGATCATACAGCTCCAGACAGGCTTTCACCTGCGCCGTGAAGTCGGCGATCTGGCTGTCGGTCAGGTTGCAGAATCCGAGTCCCGAGCCATTTCCCTCCAGCGAAAGACAGACCTTGCGCCCCTTGTCCTGCAACGGACGGATATACTTGTCTGCATGTTCCAGCACATAGCGTATGTCAGAGTTAAGCACCAACAAGGCACGCTCCGTATCGGCCTCGTAACCTATCTGCACGATGCGCAGATTGACGATATTGCCGTAAGTCCGCTCCCAGAGCGTATTGAACGGCGGCATGGCTTCGGTTTTCTGCAATATCCAAATGTCGGCCAACAGCGGCTGGTATTCGGTCGTGTTCAGATAGAATACGTTCAGGTATTCCGTATCCAGTTCGTAGTTGCCTATATCAATCCCACGGACTTTCACGCCGTAATAGATTGCTTTGTCTTCGTCCGTGAGAGCCGCATCATTCGATGAGATCGCAATCGGTAACAAGTACGTTCCGGCAGCCAGTCCGTCCGACTTGAACGATACCTGAATTTTGTCGGAGATACGCTCTCCCGCCGCTACGGCAATCGTACCGTTACCGGCAATGGTAACATTCCCTGCCGGGAACGGGAGTAAATCCGTACCGTACTCCTCGTTACAGGCTTCGACCAGCGATTCGTCCACGGCAGCCGTGATAGTCATCGCTCTCTCTGCCGGGCGGGTCAGCCGGCAGTAAATTCGATCTTCTGTTACTGTTGTTCCCTCCGACAGATTGACGACGGCAAATTCAGTCGGGGATTTGATGCTGCGGATTTTGACATAGGTATTCTCCAACAAATCTTTGTCGGGAAGTTCTCCGCGCTGCGATTTCACGGGATCGGTCTCGCAGGCCGTAAGGCCCGCGATGACCGCCGCGAAAAGAAGCGTCACTACTCCCTTCTTTACATTATTTATCCTTGTTTTCATAGTTTACTCCTCCGTTTCGTTAATTTTCGGAATCTCCACACCGTCGGGCCATACCAGATCGTACTCGGCTTCTCCGTCGTTATGGTAGCGCGAATAGTCCTTGATCGTATTGCCGGCTCCCTCGTTGAACTTCCAATAACCGACGAGCGTCGGGTCGCTTTCGGGATCGGCGATTTCGTACATGTTCTCCCGGATCTGCTCTTGCGTGCGGGCTACCGACCAGACACGGGCCTCGGCGATTTTGCCGTTCAGCGGGCGGTAGGCGTCGTAGGAATAGCTGATGAAGAACTGGCGGGCATCGGCCCAACCGCCGTATTTTTCTTCGTTCTCCGGCGTCGGATTATTGAGGTAACGATCGTAGAAAGCACGCATGGCCAGATTGATGCGCGTGTCGTCGCTCATCGACGCAAGCCCCATATCCTTGCCCTCGCTCTGCAACTCGCCATTGACGAAAATCCGTACCGTGCGCGTCGCCTGGTCATAAGTGCATGCGATATGGTACCATACGCCTTCGTTCAGGATTTTGCCGGCATCACGACCCGGGAACTTGCCGAAGGCCGAACCGCTGCCCGAACCGTCGAACTGCAGCTGCTGGCGCTCGAAATTCGTGTCGCCGATACGCAGAAGTAGGTAGTCCTCGACACCCATGATGGTGGAGATGCTGACGGGGTTGGCGACACCGGCCGAGTTCAGAGCCGAGGTGGCGAACTTGTCGATATAGATCAACGCCTCGTAGGTCACGGCCGTCAAGTTGTTGAGGGCCATCGCCTGCTCCGTATCCTTGTCGAGTGTCGGGAAATTGATCCAGTTGTCGGTAAGCTGCGCTGCCGTAGTGATGTTCGACGATCGTTTGATAACATACCAGACGGTCGAAGAACTGTCCAGCGTCGGAACGGACGCATTCGTGATCGTCACGGGCAGCAGATAGGTAGCATCAAGGGTCAGCGCTCCTGTCTGGTCTTCGCCCTCGCCCAGCAACTCCTGCAGATGGAGCGTCACGGCATCCGAAGCGGTCTTGCCGGCCGGGATGGTTACCCGCTCGTCGGAAAGCGAATAGTATTTCGCATCGAGCATCGGCCACGAGGTGTTGTGACGGGCGTTGTAGGTATCGACGAGCGATGGATCGACTGCAATGGAGACCGTGACGTCGCCACCGGACGGATAAGCCAGCGTTGCGGAGAATGTCCGATCGAGTTCATCGAGCGTGTTTTTGATCGTTGCCGTCTGCACGTCAGTCGTTTCCGCCACGTCGAGGTAGACCACATTACCGAACTTGTGGTCGTCGGCATCATAGGACTGACAGGAGCAGAAAGCGGCCGAAGCGATCAGCCATAAGTATTTATTAATTCTTCTCATTGCTCACTATTTTGAGGGGTTCAACGTCTGGATGGCATTGCGAACAAGTTTATAGTTCATGTCCAGATCATAATAGTCATTATAAATGTCGTAGGTTCCCAGTCCGGCCAGCGGCCCGAGCGATACAACCCGCTCGGCCATTTCCGTGATAGCGGCATGTTCCTCGACATTCTCGTCATAGAGAGGAGCGCCTGCGGCAGCGGCCAGCAGCAACTTCGTAGCCGGAACGCCGGCATACCCCGTAGCGTTGAGTACCTGCATCTTCAGGTCGGTCACATTCTCCGTAGCCTCGGTGTCGAGCACGACATAATCGACCTTCGACAAAGCGTCCTCCGTCAAGAAAAGCGGATTACCTTCGAAAACGAGCAGTTGTCCTTCGGTCTTTGCCGCGGAAAGTCGTTCGACGATAAGTGCAGCCGCCGTTGCGGTCGCTGCGTCGCCCGCATTGGGGATACCCGTAAACGAGTAACCGTCCAGTCCATTCTTCTCGACCGCGGCGATAACTTTATCGAGGTAAGCGCCGAGTTTTGTTTCATCGGTCAGTTCCCCGCTGCGGCCTGCATAATCGACCTGATAGAGCACTTTCGTACCTTTCTCACGCATAGCCGGCATATCTTCCGCATCGTACTTCGAGAAGTTGTCGGCATTGGTCAGCGACACGATATCGAGCGAGTCGGGCAGGCAACGCATGAAATCCTTTTCACTGGTACCCGGTTGGGGAGAGTTAAACAGACGGGCGTAGACGATAAAATGTTCCGACTGCTTGTAGTCGCGCAACGCCGCCGTATATTCCGCCCACAATTCCGGATTTTGATCCTCCGGGCGTTCGACTTTTTGTTTGACGGCTTCCGTTTCGTTCCAGTCTTCACACGAAGCGAACGTCGCGGCCAGCAGGCATAAGGAGAGAAGCCCGATCAATTTATTTCGTTTCATATCCATACTAATTTAAGTTTTTGCGATCCCACCATACTCGGGTTCCCTGCGTATCGCCCGCTCCGTTTACCGACTCACCGTTCAGTGCGGAAACGGCGGCTTGCAGGTTCGTCGGGTTCTCGGTGTACTCTTCGACCGGATAAGGCAGACGGCGTGCGCCCAGCGCCACGTTCACGGCGCCACCGCTGTTATCCACCACGGCTGGCAGCAGACGGGGATAACCCGTACGGCGGTGTTCTGTCCACGCCTCGGTTCCCAGCGGGAAAATGGCAATCCATTTCTGGGTAATGATCCGTTCGAGGTTGGTTTCGAAATCCGCCGCGGCGTTCCATGCCACGGTGATCGTGCTCTGCGGAGAAGCCATGGAGTGCTTGTTCAACGGATCTTTGTAGGCTGCCGGAGTACTTGTCGCATCGGAAAGATAGCCCTTCACGTTATCGGCACCACGCTCCTCGAACGAGAGCGTGACAGCCTGCTCATAGAGTGTTCCGGCAGTTTCGGCCGAGCCCCAGCGCAGTTCGTATTCGGCACGTAGGAACGTCGCTTCAGCGGCGTTCATCCACAGATAGGGATCCGTACCCGTAACGCGCATGTTCGAGTAGGACGACACGGCCTGCGCCTTACTCGTCACGTTGATACCAATGCGAATACCCGCATATCCCTGTATTTCTTGTCCGTTCTCCACAAGGGTTACAGTCGTAAACATCTTCTCGCGGCGCGGATCGTTGTAGCCGTTCATGTAATTGATGATGTCGGCACCAATACGATGGTCGCCCCAGTCGTTGTAAATGAGCGTCGTTCGGTTGTCCGAGGTGTGCATCATGGCATTGTCTGCGTTGGTCGTGATGACCCCGGCGGCAATGGCTTCGGCAGCTTTCGACTTCGCCAGATCGGGCTTAACCTCCGTTAGACGCATGGCCATACGTAACTTGAGCGAATTGGCGAATTTGAGCCACTGCGAGATATTACCCGAATAAACACCGTCGTAACGGCCGAAGGCATCCGAGGGTAGTGAAAGGTTGTCCTGAAGCGAAGCGATCACGTCGTCTAATTCTGTAAACATCGCCGTGTAGACCTCTTCCTGTGTATCGTAGGCTACCTCCAGCGATTCGGTCTTACTGGCCATGACCTGCGTATAGGGAATCGGGCCGTAGCTATCCGTGACGCGCTGCATGATGGCAATGCGGAACAATTTGGCCAATGCCTGCGCCACTACGTCCTCCGTACCGTTGATAATCGCACGATAGGCCGGATAGGTATCGGAGATCATATCCACGAACGGAACTTTCCGCCAGTCAGCCGAGGGATTGTAGTTTTCGAATGTCGCCTGCCAGGTATCGACGGTCTTACCGTTGTAGCCAGCGTAAGGGCATCCGACGATGCTCTCGACGAATTGAAACCGGTGCTCTTCCGTCGGAACGACCAGGCCCTGAAGGGTCTTGAGGTTCGTACCGATCTTATAGTTGTTAGCCTGCAACTGTTCGTCGGTCACTTCATTCGGATTACGATTGATGTCCGCGAAATCGCCCGTACAGGCAGTCGTACCGAGCAGCACCACCGAAAGCAGCAGTAGCTGCATTTTGTTGTTTGTCTTTTTCATGGTTTTGCTGTTCTTTAGAATTGGAATTTTACATTGAAGCCCAGATTACGCATCGAAGGCATCATAAAGTAGTCGATACCCTGATAGTTCATGCCTGTCGAAGCTACGGCTTCGGGGTCGAACGGGGCCTTGCAGTAGATCATCCACAGGTTACGGCCTACGAACGAAACGGTCATACGCATCTTGTCGCGGAACCATTTCGAAGGGAGCGTGTAACCCAGCGAGAGCTCCTGTAAGCGGACATTCGTGGCGGAATAAGTGTAATACTGCGGTAATCCCGACTGCGAACCGATTACTTGATACCATTTCTGTGCGTCGATCATGTCACGGCCGTTAATCATCACGCCACCGGCATCGCGGGCTGCGGCCGAGGCCTCCGACACGCCGTACAAATCCATATTGGCTTGCGTAGCCGAATAACAGATACCGCCGATGCGGGCCGTGAACAGTACGCCGAGATTGATACCCTTATAGTTGAAATCATTACGCCATGCGAGATTGTATTTAGGAAATACCGAACCGAGATAAATGTCATCCATATAGTCGTCCTTGACGGCTACGTTGCCGTTCTTGTCCACTTCGATATACCCGTCGTCGTTATAGACCAAATCGGAATTGGTATAGAGGTCACCCAGTGTTCCGCCCGGTTTAAGGATATATTTGGCCTTACCCAGCCCCTTGATCTCCAGTCGTTCTTTGGTGATGAGTTCGCCGGTCTCGGGATGCACATAGTTGTGAACCAGTTCCACGATCTCGTTCTTGTTCCACGAGAAGGTAAAGTTCGTAGACCAACCGAAATCGCGCCATTGGTTCTGATAGCCGAGCGACGCTTCGACACCCGTATTGCGGACGTGGCCCGTCTGGAGATAGATCGTCGAATAACCCGATGATACAGAAATCTGCGGGTCGAACGTCTGGTTGTAGGTATCGGCCCAATACCACGAAGCCGACAAACTGAAGTGCTTCCACAGACGCGCGTCGAGGCCCAACTCATAAGTGCGGGTGCGTTCGGGATAAAGATCGCCGATCGGATAGTGTGTCTTGGCTGTCCAAACTTTATTCGTTGCGTCGTACTCGTAGGTCGGAACGGTCAGGTGACGCGGAAAAGGCATACCTACCGAAGCGATCGAACCGCGAATCTTCAGATATGTCAGCGCATTGCCCATATCCCAAAGTGAGGTCGGCACCCACGAAAGACCCACCGACGGGTAAAAGAACGACGATTGCGGGGAGTTGGCCAATTGCGAAGCCCAGTCGTTACGGCCCGTGAGGGTCAGGTAGAGCATCTGTTTCCAACCCACTTCCACCGAGGCGAATATCGACTGCGTCTGTTCCTGCCAGCCGTATTTTTCGGCGCGCTTCTTCGAATCGTCGAGGTCGAAAACATTGAACACGTTCGGCAATCCATTTTCCTGAATCGGGCCGCGGTACGACAATTGGTCGATTTTGACGTTGTTGATCGAAGCGCCGACGTTGGCTTGCAGCGACCAATCGTCTCCGAAGGTCTTGTTGATGTTCACCATAATGTCAGCATAAGTCTGCGTATCGTATTCGCGCTGTTCGGTATAGTGACCGTTCTTACCGCCGTCGGTAATCGTCGTATTCGACGAAGCATAAAGTTTCTGCGTATAGAGCGAGTTCGCATTGTCGATGCGCACACGGCCAGCAACGTTCAACCACGGAAGAATGTCATAGGAGGCCGAGAACGACAGCATGTAACGCTTCTTATCGGTATTGCGTAGGTTGCGGTGGGCAATCCAATAAGGATTTTGCATACGCAGGTCACCGCCCTCAAGGTCGTCCGACCAAAACTGTTCCATAAGTTTAGAGGCGGGATTGTAACGCTCGAAAATACGATAGGAGTCGAAGTTCGTCCCGCGGGGAAAAAGATAAGCAGGAACCAGCGGGTTGGAGTAGACACCCTGATTGGTCATGTTCTGATCCTGCTGGTAAATATAGCTGGCCGAAGCATCCAGACGCAGCTTGTCTTTCAGGAAATAGGACGTATTGCGAAATGTGAAGTTGTAACGGTCGTATTCATTATTGGGAATGATACCGTCCGAATTGACCGAGGCTGCCGAAAAGTAAGTCTGGTTCTTGTCCGTACCGCCCGATACCGTCACGGCGTTGGTGTAGACGTGTCCTGTCTCGAAAAAATCATCCGGCGTATATCCCAGACGCGCCGCAGGTGCCAATTTCTCGCCCCAGCTGTAAATGGCCGACCCGGACTGAAGACCGTTTAGTCCCGTGCCATAGCGGTTCTGGAACTCCGGCTGAACGAACGGGTTCAGAAACTCTGTATTACTCGAAAGCGTCACTTTCAAAGCTCCAGCCTGTCCCTTTTTCGTGGTGATCATCACAGCACCGTTGGCAGCATTCGAGCCGTAAAGAGCCGCGGCTGCTGCACCTGTCAGCACCGAGATGGATTCGATATCCTCGGGATTGATGTCCGCGATGGCTTCGGTAGCACCCTTCGAATCGAATTCCGTACCGCCACCACCGCCGAAGTTATACATCGGAATACCGTCGATCACATAGAGGGCATTCGACGACTGCGAAATGGATTTATTACCGCGCAGCACGACTTTCGATGCACCGCCGACACCTGACGACGAAGCATTGATCGTAACGCCAGCGACTTTACCTGTCAGCGAGTTCATGAAGTTGGCGTCCTTGACAGTCGTGATGTCTTCAGCTTCAACTTGTTGTACATTATAACTCAGCGCCTTCTCTTCACGTTTGATACCTAAGGCAGTAACGACTACCGATTCGATTTCCGAAGCCGATTCCGCCAGTGTAATCTCAAAAGAGGTGCGGTTGCCGACAGCTAAAGTTTGAGGTTCGTAGCCCAAGTAGCTTATTTCGAGCTGTGCAGTGGCAGGTGAAGCGATCGTTAGCGTAAAACGACCGTCGGCATCGGTTGAAACACCATTCGTCGTACCTTTGACCAGCACCGTGGCGCCGATAATCGGTGCGCCGCCGACATCGCTGACCTTACCTCCAATCAGAACTGAGTTGGATGTGGATTTCGGTCGGTTGAAAATAATAATGCTTGTTTTTTCGATGCGATAACCGATATTGAAAGGGGTAAAAATCTGATCTAACACCTCGGCAATAGCTTTATCCGAAACATTCAGACTTACTTTGTGGTTATTGAGATCCTTGACATCCTGATTGATGAAAAGATATCTGGTCTGGTTCTTGATCTCGTCCATAACCTGTCCAAGCGACGCATTCTGTACTTTAAGCGTCACACGAGCAGTCTGTGCCTTGGCTGATAATACGCCGAGGCTCAGGCAAACAAGTAAAGTAAATCGAAACAGTCTTCTGATTTTGTGGAATACTGTTTTTTTCATACTTTTGTAAATTTAGATAATAGTTTTCTCGATTAGTATTTTGCTGACTATTATCGTTGGTCTGCGAATAGGCGATTTCGCAGACTTTTCTTTATTATAGTCAACGCTTTAGTGTATTAAGTCACGCGGTCATTTCCTCATAGATTTTAGAGTTTTTAGTGCAACATGAGTGCTTGCACGAAATTCAATTACAATCACATTATTATTTAATTACAATCACGTTCGTTTTTTCATCACGAGTATAACTAAAGCCGGTAGATACCTGCTGTAAAATCTGGAGCGCATAATCTACACCGTCCGAAATGCGGACTTCTCCGCTCATCACGTTAATCTGCGGCATCCGCTCGCATTCGATGCGTATTTCGACATTGAACGCCCGCTCGAACTTGGCCATCAACTCGTCGAATGGCATCCTCTTCAGATGAACTAACCCTTCCGTCCAGCAGAGTTCTGCAAAATCTTCGACACGTTCTTTATACAGGCGCCCGTTAGAGAGTGAGACAACATCGTGCGGATACATGGTGATTCGCTCATTAGAATTGGCGCGGTTTGTCACCTGTACTTGTCCCTCGATCAGCGTGGTGGTAAATTCACCACGCTCGGCATCGGCCAGCACGTTGAATTTCGTTCCGAGTACCCGGATATCCGACGCGAAGGTCTGGACAATGAACGGATGCTTCCTGTCCGGTGCAACATCGAACAACGCCTCACCGGAGAGTTTCACGCTGCGGGTCTTGCCGAAGACGACCGGATATTCCAGTCGAGTACCCGAATTGAGCTGTACCTGTGAATTGTCCGGAAGCGTGAGAGACATCTGCTGTCCGGCAGGAACGACAATCGACATATTCTGCTGCGACAACGCATTCCGATAAAGCGTTTTACCCGTATACGCGGCTCCGATCATCAGTATGACGGCAACTGCCGAACGCAGACTATAACGGACGACTTGCCTCCAGATTCGGCGGCGCTGCGGCGCGGCTGTCGGCATAGCGTTCGGCTTGGCGGCATACACCGCCAGACCGGAGAAAATCATGAAAGCGGTCTTGAACTCCTTACGGTTGGCTGGGGTCTCCTCGACCCATGCCAATATCGCATCTTCTTCTTCCGACGTAGTTTCGCCCCGAAAATATTTGAATAATAATTTCTCGTCCATAGTTGTCAAAATTCTTGTTCGATCTCCCCGGATCGGTTGTTATTTTTTGGTCTTTAATAATATATCGAATGAGCGTGGGTATGTTTACCCCTTTTTTTGCAAATAAATATTTTTATGAAATTATATAAAATATTGATTAATATAAATTGTTGAAATTCATTCATTTGCATAAAAATATCGAATCTATTTTATTTTTTCAGAATATAACTTATCTTTGAATTCCCAAAAAACTACGAATCCGCTATACTCAATGACACAGGCGATATTAGATACGCATGAGTTCGATCGACTGTACTCCGAATATAAATCACGGTTCATCGTGATCGCCTATGCCCTGTTGCGCGACAAGACGTTGGCCGAGGATCTTGTTACGGATAGCTTCCTGCTTCTTTGGGAAAAAAGACGGGAAATTCAGTTGTCACAAGATGAGTTTCCGGCTTATATTCTCGGTATTGTGCGCCACAAGTGTATTGACGCATTGCGCGAGCGTCAAACCCATCTTCAAATACAGCATCAGATGTACCTGCGTGGCATGCGCAACATCCGCACAAGCCTCGGACTACTTGAGGATTGCGATCTCTCGAAGGTGCTTTTTCATAAGGATGTCGAAGAAATATTCCGGCGGCGTCTGGCCGAAATGCCCGAACTGTCGGCGCAGATTTTCATTGCCAATCGTTTCGAGGATCAAACCTATCAGCAGATTGCCGAGCGCTATGGCATATCGGTACGCAAGGTCACACGCGAAATCCAGCGATGCCTGCATCTGCTACGCGAAGACTTGGGCGACTACCTGCCAGTGGTAATGCTGCTATTCCCGAACCTGCTCAGCAAACCGTAGAAAAAAGAAAGGGACGGCCGAATCGTGATTGTGATTGCGATCGCGGTTGAATTTCGTGAAACACCGTGAACTGATCGGGGGCCGTCCCTTTTTCCTACAAGAAATCGGGATGTTTTCGATAAAAAGAGCAGAAATATTCATGTTTTCATAATATTCCTTTCGTCCTGATTCCGAATGATTAAAGGGTATTGATGATTGGAAATAGTCCCCTGCCCTGATACTATAATTTGCTGATAAAGTTCGGCGTAATACAACGATTTCCACCAGAACTCTACATATCGAAAATAAAAAAGGACAATGCCGGTGACGTTAGGCGACGTTCTTGTTCGGAAAAAACGGTGATGTAAATCCGTATCAGGTACCGGCATTGTCCGTAGTGTCGACTCTGCAAAAATACAAAAATCATATTGCATTGATGTATTTTGCTGAAAACAACTACTATTCCGACTGAATTTTATAATATTGCCCCTCCTCGTAGCAGTCGATAACGGAGCGAGGAGGCGTATAATAAAACGGATGCGGTGATATTCGACGTGATAGTGACGCAACTTCACACTGTTTTTTGAAGAATTCAACCGAATAGCAGCCGCATCCGTTATTTTTTTATGGTCGATCCGGTAAGAAAAATTTATCCCGGAAACAGGAACCGGGCTACCGTTGCCATATTTAGGAGCCACAGTTGTTGCGGGAATTATATTGCCGGCGGCCGTTCCGTATATAATATGTGCCGCCCGCACATACCGATTCCGCCTGCCGGCGGTCGCTCGGCGGGTGCAATCCGTATGATGTAATGTATTCGGCGAATGGCGGCGCATGACGGTTTCGGGTTAGTGAATGATACGCCCGCAGAAATAAAAAGGGGGCGCGGTGTCAACCCCTACTTGTCGGTCTTGGAGTTACCTTCAGATGGAAGCTGTCCTGCGCCCCAGTCAAGCCCTGCTTGCAAACAACAAACAGGACATAACCGGAGCTGACAACCATTATACCATCTGATTAAACATCCTCCGAAGAGGTCTCCAAGTTTACAAGTAGGTATAAAGAGTTGTTTACCCTTTATGATTATGTCCGTCGGCTACGCCGAACTATTCAATCGCAAATGTAGCATAATTTCTGTATTTAGAAATCCACGTATGCAAATATAATCAAATTTTTCGAATACACGTGAAATCACGTGTATAAAATTTTAGACATCACCTTTCCTTTACAAAAAATGCGAACAAAGGTTCCCAAATATAGAGATACTACTTTTCAACGGCTTTTGATAGAACGTATGCAACAATTACGTTCGGATCATGGGTATTCTCAAGAAGAAGTTATTGAGTTTACACATTTAGATATTTCTCGGTATGAATCAGGAACCTCCATTCCAAACACACAATCTATACTGAAACTCTGTAAATTATATAACATCACAATCGCTGAATTCTTCGCACCGATAAATTATCCTGCGAAAAAAGAATAGAAAAGACGAAACGGAGCGGTTTCGTCTTTCTTTTTGCAAAAAAGCGACTATATTTGTGTTGAAGGAAAGAACTTGCCCAAACTTATTGATGGAAGAACTCACTACGATCCAGAGCAAAATCTACGAAATCCGCGGCCAGCGCGTGATGCTCGACTTCGACCTTGCGGCGCTCTACCAAGTTACGACCAGTGCATTGAATCAGGCCGTAAAACGTAACATCGAACGATTTCCGGAAGAGTTCATGTTCCGCATTTCCGAAATTGAATGGAAAAATATGTCATCACAATTTGTGACGACATCCAGAGTGAAGCGGCCGAAGACATCCCTACCTTATGCTTTTACCGAACAGGGAGTTGCGATGCTTTCTGCGGTATTGCGCAGTGGAATGGCAATACAAGTAAGTATCTCTATTATGAAAGCATTTGTCGCCATGCGCAATTATATTACGACAGCTACAACCGTTACTTCGGAATTGGCTGAAATCCGGGCGAAACTGGCTTTATTGGAGCGGGCGGACGAGGACAATGCCGAGGCGGTGAACGACCTTTCGGAAGACATGCGCAAGGAGCTGGACAACATCTACGAGGCCATCGCGGCCCTGTCGGTCAAAGTGCCCGAGGCCCGCAAACAGCCCCGGCCCATCGGGTTCAAACTCCCGAAGGAAGAGAAATAACCGTTCATTTTGACCCGAACCGATGGAAGAACTCGCTACGATCCAAAGCAAAATCTACGAAATACGCGGCCAGCGCGTGATGCTCGACCGGGATTTGGCCGAGCTTTACGGCGTTACGACCGGCAACCTGAATAAAGCTGTAAAGCGAAATATCGAACGTTTTCCGGAACGGTTCATGTTTCAACTGACAGAACAGGAATTTTTGATATTCCAAAATGGAACATCAAGTTGGGGCGGCACACGAAAACGTCCTTATGCTTTTACCGAACAAGGGGTCTCCATGCTTTCTGCCGTGCTACGCAGCCCGACAGCCATACAAGTCAGTATTCGGATTATGGATGCTTTCGTCGCCATGCGCAACTACATTATGACAACCTCGACTATGACGGCCGAGCTGTCCGAAATCCGTGCGAAACTGACCCTGTTGGAACGGGCGGACGAGGACAACGCCGAAGCGGTGAACGACCTTTCGGAAGACATGCGCAAGGAGCTTGACAACATCTACGAGGCCATCGCAGCCCTGTCGGTCAAAGTTCCAAAGGCCCGCAAACAGCCCCGGCCCATCGGTTTTAAGCAATCAAAGTAAAAAGAGCCATGACCCAAAAGCAAGCGATACAACTTTTTGAAGAGCGTAAGGTACGCACCGTCTGGGACGACGAAGCGGGCAAGTGGTACGTTTCGATTGTCGATGTTATCGCAGTTTTGACCGAAAGTAAAGATGCCGCAGCCTACTGGCGCAAACTCAAACAACGGCTGAAAGCTGAAGGGAATGAAACCGTGACAAATTGTCACGGTTTGAAAATGACCGCTCCGGATGGCAAGATGCGCCTAACCGATGTGGCTGACGTAGAGCAGCTTTTCCGACTGGTGCAGTCGATTCCCTCGCCGAAGGCCGAGCCGTTCAAGTTGTGGCTCTCTTCGCTTGCCCGCGAACGGCTGGAGGAGATCGACGACCCGGAACAAGGCATCGACCGGATGCTGGAATACTACCATCGCAAAGGCTATTCCGAGAACTGGATCAACCAGCGGCTAAAATCCATCGAGGTACGCAAGGAACTGACCGACGAATGGGAACGCCGCGGTATCAAAAAGGGACAGGAATACGCCACGCTGACCGATATTATTACGCTGGGCTGGTCGGGTATGACCACGCGCCAGTACAAGCAGTACAAGGGACTGAAAACCGAAAGCCTGCGCGACAACATGACCAATCTGGAGCTGGTGCTCAACATGCTTGCCGAAGCGACGACCACCGAAATTTCGAAAGAGCGAAAACCGCGGACGACCGCAGCGAACCGTGCCGTGGCGGCACAGGGCGGACGTATCGCCGGGAATACCCGCCGCGAGATCGAAGCCCAGACCGGAAAAAGAATCGTATCGCCGCTCACGGCAAAACAGGCATTGGCCGAAAAAACAGCCGAAGGGATCGAACACCCGGAGGCGGATACGACAGAATGATCCGACGGTTCGCAATCGGTTTGAGGCCGCAATTTGTGACCTCGAATTCGAAATCACAAAATGGGATATCCAATTAGAATAAATATATGCCATTGGGAACGGTCGAACGCTGAAAATCCCGATACAGAATCGGTTGTTTCCAAAATGGAAATAACCGCCGCCTACGGCAAAGGATTTACGGCTCGCAGTATTTTGAAATTATTGGCTACCGATAGCAAGATACAATCCGGCCAAAGACAGATAAGCAGATATGTTTCAGACATATCTGTTTTTTATATCCGGGTTGAAAATTCCTCGTATGTCTTTGTGCTGTTTCCGAGACTACCTACTCCCCGTTTATCACGTTATGGGTCTTGTTTGCCTTGCTTCCGTTTCCGTGGGCGAAGCTATGGCAGGGGGTCGGAAAACAACCAAGATCGGGGCCCTTCGGGTTCAGACAAATAAATCAGCCGCAATATGTAAGTTGCGGCTGATTTTTTTGTCCTGAAATCTTGTTTGTATTCCGCCCCTCTGAAATATAGCCCACAGAAACGGAAGCAAGGCAAACGCGGCCCATACGGCATAAAAAAAAGGTCGTAGTTATGAAACAGCACAAAGACATACGGGAAATTTTGAAACGGAGCGGCACCGCTCCCACCGGCATCTGCGGGTTTTGGAGGTCTGCGGCAAGTTTCGCGGCTGTGCTTTTCGGCGCGTTTGCGGCGTTCAAATTTCTCGCGGGCATCTATCTCGGTGCGGGCGGTTTTTTGGGTTTCTGCCTCTCGTTATGGCTCTTGCGGCGGTGTCGGGACATCGTGCGTCTCGTCCTTTCCCCCGTGGTTGTCCTCGTGCGGTTTCTTCTGCGGCTGTTTTACTAACATTCAACACCTTACAACTATGGGAAAAGTCACATTGCTATTCGCAGGAAAGAGTTACGACACCGACGTACAAAGCGTGCGGGAGAATCAGATCGTTATTTATGACGGGCCTTACAGCATGCGCCGCCGCATGGTCGTGGCCGGAATCGAACACACACAATCCGGTTACAATTACCGATTGATCGACCCCGAAACCGCCGAGGAGCACTCCGCGGATCTGATCCGGCCCTTGCGGGACAAATTCGGTATCGGGCACTATTACGACGACGAGCACCCCGAATTTATGGATGCCGCCGAAGTCGCGGCGCTCCGCACTCGTGCCGACGCCCTCAAAGCCGAGCAAGAAGCCGCCCGACGTGCGGCGGCGGAAGACGCGGAACGGTTACGCACCATCGGCGCGGAGCGTTTGCGGCAGATCGTTCCCGACGATGCCGTGGCTGTCATCATCGGCGAACAGCATGAAAGCGAATGCGACCCCTATACGGACTATTTCGGCTCGCGTATCGTGCGCACGGTGATCCTCGGATTCTCTACCCACACGCGCGATCTGTTCCCCGAAATGCGCAAGGCCGCGGCACGGTTCGAGGGCACGGCACATCTGGCCGAGCGTAATGGCGAGTACGAACACCGCGAAAAGTACAGCATGGGGCACGGCTATTACCTTGGTACGCACCGCTATTCGGGCTGGCAGGTCAGCAAGGAATCGTGCCGCGACAAAGAGGGCGTTATAAAGCGTTTCGCCGTCGTGGCCGGAAATCCCGAGAACGTGTGTATCGAAAACCCTGCACCCGTGCAGACCGCTGCCCCCGAAACCGTGGCCGACGCACGTGTCGAGATCGTGGAATACTCCGAAAAGTCGATCGCCGTATTCGGCGATACGAAACCCCTGCGTGACACGCTCCGCGATCTGAACGGGCTGTTCCGCGCCTACCTTACGCACGACGGCACCCGGTGTGCCGGGTGGATTTTCTCCAAACGCCGAGAACAAGAGGTGCGCAGCGCATTGGCCGCCTATCTCAAATAACATTCAATCCGGGGCGGGCATCCGCCCGCCCCACAACACCCGAGAGCATGAACGAACAGATAACTGCTATCGCCGCGCTCCTGCTGGAGATCAACGGCAAAGAAAAATACACCGCCTTTTTCGATTTCAGCGGCCATGTACGCACTTTCAGTATCCGGATTTATTCCGGCAAGTGGTCGCAGGGGAAAGCCCCTCTTTTCAACCTCTCGTTACAAAACAAGGACGGACAGCAATGGCGGAATTGGGACAACGCGCATGCCATGTCCGGCGATTCGATCCTCTCATTCTTAACGACTTTATTATGAAATCATACGAAGAAATCATACAGCGCACGGCGGATTTCGACTACATGATGCGCACGCAGTTGCCGGAAAAATACATGCCGGAGGTGTTCGGCGTCACGGCCGGGGAAGACCCCGATCTGCGGCAACTCCTTCACAACGCATCCCGTAACGGCATAGGCATTACCTACCTGCTGTTCAAAATACCGTATGACCGCCACAAGCAACTGATCAAATACCTTTCAAAATAATCTTAAAATCATCACACCATGAAAACGAACGAAACCGACACCACGACCGCAACCGCCACCCAGAGCACGAAATCGACCGTTTTGCTCTCCATTGACAAAATCCGCCCCAACCCCAACAATCCGCGGCGGAGTTACGACGAGAATGCCCTCGCGGAACTGGCCGCCTCCATTGCCACGCACGGCCTTATTCAGCCCATCCGGGTGCGAGCCGCAGAACAAGGCGGTTATATCATCGTCTGCGGAGAACGCCGCTACCGCGCCGTGCAACTGCTCGGCCAGACCGAGATCGAGGCAATCGTCGATGCCGTGCCCGCCGATGAACGGGCGATCTTCGACCTCGCGCTTTCGGAGAACATTCAGCGCGAGGAGATGCCGCCGCTCGACGAGGCCGAAGCCTACAAAGCCGTCATGCAGACCCTCGGCGGGGACGCCGCCGCCGTGGCCGCACGCTTCGGCAAGAGCGAGCAGTATATCTACTACCGGATGAAACTCAACGAACTGATCCCCGATGCAAAAAAACTCCTGCGCGAAAACTCTATTACATTGGGTCTCGCTATGGAGTTGGCACGATACGGGAAAGACTTGCAAAAGACGATCTGCAAAGACCGCCTCAAAGACGAGGAGGGGTGGCGGAAATACTCCGTAAAGGAGTTCAAGCGGATGGTAGACGCCCATTATACGAACGATCTGGCCCGGTACCGCTTCGACCAAACGGCGTGCGCCAAATGCAAGCACAACACCAATCTATACGATATGTTCGCCACGGGAAGCGGACGGTGTACGAACCGGGAATGTCTCGAAGCCAAAAACCGCGAATTCATCGAGCGAAAAAGCGGAGAACTGCTCGCGCAAAACCCGAAATTCATCCTTTGCAAAGACCGTTACGGATGCGACGACCATGATAAGGCCGTAGAGCATATGACCGAAAACGGGGTCGAATGCAAGGCGTTCGAATACGGGCAGGTGCAGGAAATGCCCGCTATGCCCGCAGAACCATGTCCGGCGGATTATGCCACCGATGCCGACTATACCGCGGCAATGCAGATCTATGAACAGCAGAAAAAGGCCGCCGAGGAAAAGACCGCCGACCTGCTGGCCAAGCACGACGCCGGGGCGATCCGGATTTTCGTCAAAACCTCGCGCGACAACGCCCGGCTGGTCTATGTGAACCAAGTCACCAAAGGCAGGGAATCGACCGGGGAACTGATCGCCCGCCTTGAGGAGAAGAAAATCCGCAACACGGAACTCGCACACGAAAAAACCGTCGAAGCCGTCCGGCAGATCGTCCGCGACGAGGAGATCGCCCCGACGCCGTTTACCCAGCTGGAAGACAACATTCTCTATTACATCATGCTCGGAAGCCTGCGGCGCGAGCACCTCGCCGCCGTGGGATTTCCCGAAGCGTATTATTTGACATCCGAACAGAAAATCGCTGTCGTCAATGCGCTGACCGACGAACAACGCGATCTCATCACCCGCGATTTTCTTGTAAAAAGCCTTACATCCGACATCGGTTTCGACAAAACGGGGAAGCAACTGCTGATGGAATTTGCAGCCTTGCACCACAAAGAGAAATACGAGGTTGTGAAAGCGCAGTTCGACGAGGAATACACGAAGCGCAACGACCGTCTCGACGAGCGTATTGCCGTTGCCGAGGCACAGGAGAAAGCCAAGACCAAAGCCGCCAAGAAAGAGGGCAAAACGGGTAAGAGCACCAAGAAAACGACAAAGAAAGCCGCCTAAAGTCTGATCGGGGACGGCCTGCGGGCCGTCCCCATAAAACCGAATAGAATCATGCTGAAAGAATTTATCGACGATCTTCGCCGGCATGGAATCGCCGTTTTCGATCTGATCCAGGCAGGTGCGGGGAATCACATTTTTTTCGCACGCCGAAACGGCCATACTTGGGGTATCCGGATTTCCCGGGAGCGAGCGGCACGCTGCTATACCGTACATATTTTCTCCGAAGAATTGAACATTAGGGACACTTGTTCCTGCCCGCCGGGATTGTTGCAGACAACTATCGAACTGCGATTCAACGACCTTGCGACACCATAAATAAGTTTCGGTTTCCGTCTGCGGCATGACTGCCGCAGACGCGAACGGGCGGACGCCCGCGGCTCCCGCCATACCGCCACCCCGAATTGTGTCAAAACATCATCTGACGAACCTATGAAAACCTATATACGTATCGCTCCCAACGTGGAATATTTCACCGATTACGACCGTTTCCGCGAGGCGCAAATCTGCTGCACCGTCGCCGAAGACGGCACAAGCCTGTTCAGCCGCATCGAGAACCGCCGCTTCATGCACACGGTGCGGCACGATCTTTCCGAACGGGTTATCGAGCTGCTATGTCGGCAGATACATCGTGAAATATGCACATTGCACTATGGCGGACAAGTCGTGTAATGACCTGCCCACCACACCAGAGAATTGTAAGTTGTAAAATATTAAAAGTGCCCGGTTTTACCGGGCACTTTTAATTGGGTTCAACCCCGGATCAATATCTGTGTTTCGGATACTCCGGAAAGAGGATCAACCAACATAGTCCGATGGCGACCAGTACCGACAATATTCCCATTGTCAGGCAAAGAGCCGTTAGAAAGTGTACGAACATCGAATCTTATTTTTCCCGTTACAGCAGTTTTGCTTCTAACAACTCTTTGGCTGGTATTTCCACCGTCTGATGCCGGGCTCCGTTCTTCTCGATGATTTCCAGTAAAAGCACCTTGTCATCGGAGATCGTCAGTTTGGGCAGTGCGAATACCGTCCGCTGACGCTGGTGTCCCCTCACGACTGCCGGATCGTTGCATACGCGCAGGATTTCGAGCGTCGACTGCTGTTGTGCCGTACGCTTGGTGAGTTTGCGATCCGCTACAATGAAATGTCGTGCATCTACCTCGAATGAGATATTCGTGTCGTTCGAGATACAGGAGTGAATGTATATCACGTCATTGAACACGTAAATCCCCAACACTTCGACTTCAATGCCGTACTTCTTCGTGCGAATGCCCTTCACGTCCGTACGGTTTTGGCGGTATATGTCGCTCAACATGCGTTTTATGGTCGCAGGTTTCTCGCGCCCTACCTCGCGCAGCAGCACCCGGCTTTCGGATGCTGGGGCCGTCGGCTGCGGATAGCCCACGGCGGCCGGTTTCTTCATACTTTCTGGTTGCGGTTCCTGCACTGTAAGATTGAGGGTCGAGACAACCGGATTCTCGGCATAATAGACATCGAAAGTGAAAAATCCGCCGTCTTCGGTGATGACCGTCAGGTTTGTTTCTGCTGCGAAATTCCGCACGGCGGCTTTCACCCGCACGACGTTCTCGGCTCCGTCGGCCTTTCCGGCGATGATGTCCATCGAGCCGATGTCTATATACGTAACGGGCGACGGGAAGAGGATGTGTACAGTCTTGGTAAATCCCGCTTCGATGTGCTGGGGACGAATTTCCGCCGGCGTTTCCGGTGTCGTCTGTGCTGTGACTTTTGCCGCGGCGATTGCTGCGACAATCAGGAACAGATAAATAAGGTCTCTTTTCATTTTACTGCTGTTTTGAAATCAATAATAGCTGATGATTGGCTTTGAGGGTTATCTTCACCTCGCGGAGCTTCCCGGCGACATACTGCGACGAAGCCTGCAATCCTCCGCGGGCCAGCTCGGACAACACCTGCTGCCCGGCCGAACGGGTGACGTTTACACTCGTCCCGGCAGTCTGTCCTACGGACGCCAGCGCCTCTTTGAGGGCCGTCCGTTCGCGGGAGTTCGGGACGTTCAGCCCCGGCTGGCCGTCGAGGTCGTAAGCTACGGCTTCGACAGCGAAGATCCGTCCGCCGTATTCGACGGACGACACCGTGACTTGCAGCCGCATCCCGGAGATCGTCGCAAGACCGTATAACGGGGTGTTGCGGGGGATCACCGTATCGTCGATACGCACGGCTTCCAGCAGCCGCAGTTGCACCGTGCTTCCGGCACGTATGACCTGTGTCTGAGCTACGCAGGCTTTGACGGTCGGAATATCGGCATGCGCAACGCCACCTGCCGCCGTGAGAAATCCCAAGTTGCGCTCGACAGCGAAATCCGCCCGCGGATCGAGCGTCGAGGCTTCGACCTCACCCTCCCGAACGGGCTGCATGACGGACAGACGCGAATCCCTTCGCTGCTTCGTCGGCCCGGCCTCTTTGTCCGCGGTCGTTCCGCCGCCGAGATACTTCCGTGCGAGCTTGTACTGCTCCTCGGCCAGCTCCAGCGGATCGGGCTGCTGCCGCTCGGCGTCGAGCTGGGATTGCAGGGCCGCGACCTGCTCTTTCAGTGCTTCGACCTCGGTATTGCCGCAAGAAGGGGCCGGGGTGTAGAAAGCCGCCATTTCACCCGATATCCTCCGGTAGGCAGCATCCGATTCGTCGATCGCCGTCGGTGCTGCCGGAGCTATAGCATCCGCCATTTCCCCGGTCACAGGCAAGCGGTCGTCCATAACATCACCCAACGATTGTAGTTTCTCGCGCCGCTGCTGCTCGTACTGCTCCTGTTCGTAGATCTTGCGTTTGTCCGTTTCCGCCGGCTTTACCGTCGCTTCCGGAATCGTAACATTGTATCCGCCCGCTCCCGCCTGCTGCGGAGCCGGTTTCGGGGTGAACAGGTACCATAGGAAAATGCCGCACAGCAGTGTCATCACCGTCACGACGCCGGCGAACTTAAGTTGCCGGAGGTGCTGCGGTGTGAGAAATTGCGACAGTTTTTCAACTGCTCCGTTATCGCTCCTGCGTGTCATCTTCACTCGTGTTTAGAGGTAACAGGCTCCTTTCCGGCAGTAGTGGCTGCCGGAGGTGTTCGACGGCGGGAATCGACGTCTCCCGACTCCGCATTCCACCGAACAGAATCATCAGGGCGACCGCCGCATAGACGAGCAGCAGCATAGTAACCAGCCCGAGCCGCTGGCGCGGCGTAAGACGTTTCATGCGGGCCTTCAGCCACGCTTCGGCCCGCGTCTGTAAATCCTTAGCGCTCATAACTTCCGAGGTCTTTATTTTCGAGAATGCGCAGATCTTCGATCAGGAATCCCTGCGGGTTGTTGTCCGAGCGTACGGCATTTCGCAGGCGGCATGTCGTGACGAGCGTCCGCTCCGTGACGTTGCTTTCACGGACGATCTTCTGCCGTGCGAAGGTCTCGATAGCATAGGGATAGCAGTCGAAATCGCATCGGATGCTGTCCACGACGACATTCTGCGATACGTTCGAGGCGATGATGCGGTTGAAATATCCCTTCTCTGCGAGGCTCTGGTAATAGGTGATGGCGCTTCCGTCCGCAAGGTACAGCGCCCTGCGGACATTGCCTTCGATGGCCTCGCGGTCGGGAGAGAGGGTGAAGAAGAGCTCGTGGAAGCGCCGCACGTGTTCGCGGGCTTCGACGGGACGGTTCTGGGCCATATCCTGCGACAGGGCCAATATCAGCGACTTGCCCTGATCCAGTACGTAGATCTTCTGCCGCTGGGCTTCCGCGAAGCGGTAGGATGTCCACACTGCCGCCACCGAGATCAGCGTGCAGGCTCCCAGAAAGAGCATGCTGAAGAGCCGCAGGTGGCGAAAGGACGATTCTATATTCTTCAATGTTTTGAATTCCATATTTTATTACGTTTTATCGTTTCTTCAAAGCCCCTTTTATACGGCCTCCGACATTTCCGACCGCCGCTCCGGCGACTCCGGCAGCGCCCATCGCCACGGCACGTCCTGCGCCTGCGACTTTATCGCCGTAACTTCCGGCGCCTCCGGCCTGAATGATCCACGACGCAACGGTCGGCACGCAGAAATATCCGACGATTCCGATAATCATAAAAATGCAATAGACCGTATTGCTTCCGTCGGGTATGAACGTCGGGTCTTGCAGTCGTTCGATGTCCTGCTGGAGCATCAGAATCTGGATGCGCGAAAGGATCGCACCGAACAGGTCGCTGACGGGCAGCCACAAATAGATGCAGATATAGCGTGCCAACCAAGACGCCAGCGTATTGTGAAAGCCGTCGTACACGGAGAAGGCGAAGGCCACGGGCCCCAGCAACGCCAGAACGATCAGGAAAAACGTCCGCACGGTGTCGATGGTCAGCGATGCCGCCTGGAAGAGCGTTTCCAGAAACGTCCGGAATGCCTCACGGACTTTCTGACCGAATTGATACCCGGCTCGCTCGGCATACATCCCGGCAATCGCCATGAGGTCTTTAGGCTTCCAGCCCAATTCGTCAAGCCGTTTGTCGAACTCTTCATTACTGATAAGATAGGCTTTTTCCGGATCGCGGAGCATCGCCTGACGCTGCAATTCATCCTTCTGTGTCTGGTATTTTTCCAGATCGAACGCCTGTCGATCGACCAAATGCGATGTGGCATTGCTGATGGGTGACAATAGGCCGTTCAAAGGCCCCAGCACGAGGGTCGGGAAAGCCATGATGCACAGCCCCAGCACAAAAGGCCGCAGCAGCGGAAATACCTCGATGGGCTCCGCGGCGGCGAGGGATTTCCAGACCCTGTATGCGATGAAAAACAAGGCGCCCAATCCGGCGAGTCCTTTGGCAATGCCCATCATATCGCTGCACAACGGCAACATATCGGCGTACAACGAGCGGAGAATCTGATGCAGGTTCGTCCACTCTACGGCTAACGGCATCGTCATAGGTTACCAATATCTGTCGTTATGACCGCCGTACAAGGCCCGCACACGCTCCGAATCCCCGCGCTGACGGCTGCGCAGGAACGACACGGAGATATTCTTGCGCGTATAGTATTCCGTAAGATTGCGGTATTCGAGCATCTCGTAGTAGATCCTGTCGATAATATCCAGTCGCTCCTTGTCGGTCATCGAAAGCCCTGACGGAGTGATGATCTGCTTCAGGTCGTTCAGCAGGTCGGCACTCGCCGACAGCAGCTTCGTATAGCCTGCGGCCATTGCCGCGAGTTCCTCGGCCGAGTAGTTCGTATCGTTAAGCATCGACCGGAAGTTCGAGACGTATATGTCGGAGATGTCGCCCACGAGCAGCATCGTCTGCTGCGCGCGACGGGCGCTTTTGACGAGGTTATGCACCGACCGCAGCGCGTCGTAATATTTCTTCGACTGCTCGTAAATCTTTACCGTCTGCTGAAAACTCTGAAGCAGCGTACTTCCGTTTCGGGACGCTTCGACGACCTGCCTGGTGGAATTCACGATACCCTGCGCCAAATTCGAGGGGTCGCTCACGACCCACTGCGCCCGAAGCGGATGACCTGCCAGCAGCATCGCTGCCAGCAGGCCGAAGCCTATTCGCCGTCCCATCGCACCGGAGCCTGAAGGATTACTTCCGTCCCTATACGCTGCGGCCGGTCGTCGCGGACGAAAAGCCCGAAACATCCGATATGCAGAATATCATTGGTTGTGTGATGAACGACGCATCCGCCGGTTTGCCCGTACAAGACATGGAGCCACAGACCGTCATCGCGTTTGAGAATGACCATGTCCCGCACGGGACGTTCGCCGCAGAAAAGCGTCGCGGCATATCCCGGAGCCGTTTTGCGGATCGTGATCCGCTCTCCGTATTCGTTCTTTCAGCAGCCGCAGATACGGTCGTCGGCAACCTCGGATTGCAACTCCCGGATGGTCTGTTTCAGCGACTCGATCTCTTCCTGCGCCCGGCGCAGCCGTTCGTCTCGCGCGGCGAGTTCTTTTTTGGATATGAACATGATTTTCGGTTTTTAGGTTAATGATCTTCATTGCGTTTTTGCTCGGCCAACTGGCGTATGGCCAGCTCGATATTGCCGCCGAGCTTCTCCGTGAGACGTTGCAACTCCAGTTTTTCAGTCTCTTCGGTGGTATAGCAGAGGTATTCCTCAAGACTCGTTTCGGTAGCATAGACAGCAGAGTGTACGCCTCCGAGTCCGATCCACACCTCTTTGTAGCAGCGCTTGGGGTCATTGGCCCGATTGATCGACAACACCTGATTGCGTTCCTTATCACTCAATCCCAACAACTCCTGAATCTCGTCGAACTTGTTAGCATACTTACGCATGTCCAAAAGGATGCGGCAGTCGCAGTTGGCGATGACGCTCTCCTTGAGGACGGGCGACGACAGCAGGTCGTCCAACTCCTGCGTTACGCACATACACTCGCCGAAATACTTGCGGCAGGTTTTATGTAGGCTAAGTACCCGGCGCCTTACCGTATTTCTACGGCAGGTTTCCAAGAACTCGCCCCCGAACCGGACTTACACCTCTCGGCGTATCCGGCTCTCCACTAATTTTTTTTCAGTCTAAACTTTTCCCAGATGCCGCAGCCTGTGGCAACTCGGACACAACGCAATGGTCTTGCGTTTTCGGGCTGACATGAGCCGTTTCCAACTCTCTTTCCCTTTCAGGTCTTTGAGGTTGCGGACATGGTGCATAATCAGCTTGCCCGTTGCCCCACACAATTCGCATTTTTCCGCTTTGAGCCTGTCCGTCAAATTGGTTCGGCTCACGTCTGCAATAGAGTACGGTTCGATGTCGCAGCTTCCGTTGAACGCCGTTGTCCGGCGTTTGAAACTTGTCTTGTAAAAGGTTCGGGACTTGATTACCCCTTTCTGCTCGTACTTTACGGTGAACAGTTTGTTGCGACGGTATTTCTTGTTGATTTTCCGTACCGTGCTCCTGTATTTGCCCGCAAATGTTTTATACATGCTGTACTCCATGATATATCTGAAGTTGTGCAGTACGACGCAGTTGTTGGCGATCAGGTAATAGTTGCAAAATCCCACTGTTTCCCGATTGTATCGGTCGAGGATTTCAAGATCGTCGTTGAATATCAATCCTGAACGGCATTTGGGTTTCCAAACCTCTTTCCCGTTGCGGAGCTTGATTTCCATAGCTCCGTATTCCAGAAGTTTGTCCCGCAGCGTTGCCATGCTGACATTCAGCCGGACACGCTTGCCGTAGGTGCGTCGCAGACGTCCTTGCACATCCCGTCGTTGATGATTGGTCCGTGTTACCGTAATCTCATATCCGAGAAATTTCGCCGATTTACCCGTATGGGTTATCAGCGTCTTTTCTTCGGACAGTTCGAGGGCGAGGCTTTCGGATAGGAATGATTTAATATCCTCCTTTATCCGCAGAACATCCTCTTTGCTGCCGATTATACCCAGAATAAAATCGTCGGCGTAACGGATGTATTTGAGCCTGCGGTAACTTCCGTCCATTTCATCTCCGCTTGGAAATGCTGCACGTTCCTGTTCGATGGCTTTGAGTCTTGCGACCAAAGCCGCCTTCTCAGTCCCGTCTTTTACCTTTTTCAGTTTCCGCACAGTCCGTTTTCGTTCATTGGCCAAATCGTTGCTCTCTTTGCCCGGCCTGCGTTTGGTTCCCATGTCGAAGTGTCGGATATACTCTTTCACGTACTTGTCCAATTTATCGAGGTATATATTCGCCAGAATCGGGCTGACGATACCTCCCTGCGGCGTTCCGCTGTAAGTGTTGTGAAACGTCCAATCCTCGACGTATCCCGCTTTCAGGAATTTCCATATCAGACGGATAAAACGGTCATCTGAAATGCGCTCCCGCAGGATTCCGACAAGAACATCATGGTCGATGTTGTCGAAGAACCCTTTGATGTCGCCCTCGATAAACCATTTCGCCCCGCTGAACGTCTTTTGAATATGAAGTAATGCAGTGTGACAGCTCCGTTTGGGTCGGAAACCGTGCGAGGTGGTCTCAAAATGTCCCTCGTAAATGGCTTCCAGAATCATGCGGACTACCTCCTGCACCAGCTTGTCTTCAAAAGCCGGTATTCCCAGAGGGCGCGTTTTCCCGTTTTTCTTCGGGATATGCACCCTCCGCGACGGGTGAGGCTGATAACTTTCGTCTTTCAACGAGGCTATCAGCGTTTCGATCCGGGCAAGGCTCATCTCGTCGATACTGCGACCGTCGGAGCCTTTGGTCGTACTGCCTCCGTTCGATGCGATCTTTTGGTAGGCAACATAGAACAACTCTTCGTTGAACAGAATCCGGTAAAGGCGTTCGAACTTGTAGCTCGAATCCTTACTGTGTTCGTTCAGACTGTTTAATACTCTTTCCGGACTTCTCATAATGTCTCTCACATTATCCATTAAATTGTATTAAAGAAAATTAGCTGCCTCCCTTCGCCATGTGCAGGGCGTTACCCTGCCCGGACTACTACGGAGGCTCCGTTACCGTGCCGGATATTCAGAGGTCTGCACCTCATAGCCTTACGGCGTTCCGGTTTAGGTAATCCCCGTTTACTTGCTTAGTAACTGTTGGCATGATGGATTGTCGGATGCGATTTCCGTCCTTTACCATTTATCATGGTTGCTCTGCGGCAAGTTCTTGCTGGCATCCGTACCTGTACACCGGAGCAGTACCGCAGTATGACGATTTATAGCTACCTTACGTCATAGCCTTCAAGTAGAGCAACTCGGACTGTCGTTCAAACAATTCGGTTTTCATCCTCATATCCATCGTTTCATCTTGCCGTTCGGTGGCAGTCCGGTAACTGACTGACTTACGACGTTCCCGACATGCTACACTCCCCGTCCGGTTTCCCTTTCGGATAAGTCGGGTGATGATAGGTTTTTCAAAGAACACTTACCTAATCCCTTGCCAGTAGGATATTTACTAAGCAGCCTGTACGGGCGCACACAAATACTTGATAAATCCCGCCATGCCCGCCTTGGCGATAGCTTTCCATGCTTCTTCGAGCAGTAAAACTTTGCAAATACCCTTCAGCCGCCGCATCTTTGTAAGGAAGGTCTCCATGATAATCAGTGTAATGACAGGATAAAGGACTTTGTTTTCGCTGATATTATCCAGTTCGAAGACGATGAATCGCTTATCCAACAAGTCCAACTGCTTGTCAGAGTTCAAGAGGTAGTCGTACTCCCCGCCACGATAGTAGGGTTCGAGAACGTTCAGAAAATTTTCAATATCGAAATCCTTTTCCCGGACGCGCTTTTTTTCCAACAGACGGCGGTAATCCGTTGCGACGAACTCGTAGAAGGTGTTGAACGAAGGTGTGACCGCAGTGCCGGTCTTGAGTTGCGAGAGGTATAGGTTCACGGCATTCGACAAGGCCACCTCTTCCGCACGTGTCGGTTCCTCGGATTCGCGCTTCCACAAAGTCAGCAACAGCGCCTTGAGCGATTCGCGCTTCTCGACGTCGTACACTCCGTCTTCGACAAAGAAGGGGTTGAAGGCAACGGGGGCATCCTCCTGATAGGTGAAATATATCCCATCCCGACCTTTGGTTTTCTGCCGGATAAGCGAGCACAATCCTTGATAGGAGTTTCCCGTATCGACAATCACGATATGTGCGCCCTGTTCATAATATTGCCTGCATATATGATTGAGGATAAAACTTTTGCCTCCCCCTGAAGGCCCGATGACCACACGGTTCCGGTTGCTTATCCATCCTTTTTTCATCGGGTAGTCGGAGATGTCGAGGTGAATGGGGATACCGCTCACCCGATCCGCCATCTTAATGCTGAAAGGCGACAAAGATGAGCGATAGTTCGTCTCTTCGTTAAACAGACACAAGCCCTGTTCGAGAAACGTATAGAAACTTTCTTCGGCGGGAAAATCCCCTTCGTTGCCGGGGATCGCCGCCCAGAAAAGCGTCGGAACATCCACAGTATTATGACGCGGCGTGCACCCCATAAGTGCCAGCTGCGCCCCGACATCGTTACGGATCTGCTTCAATTCCTCGCTCCCTTCGCCCCATGCCATGACATTGAAATGGGCGCGTATCGAGGTCAGAGAGAAGGAGTGCGCCTCATTGAGGTAATCGTCGATCCATGCTTTGTTGATTTGGTTCGAACGGCTGTACTGCGCGAGCGACTGCATGTTACGGGCCGTACGTTCGAACTTCCTGAGGTTTTCGTCGCTGTTATCCAAAAACAGGTCGAGTAGGTCGGGAGCATTACTGCTCCCTTCCCCTCTAAGAACCGTACGTGATACTTTCGCATCATACGGCTCAAGCAACTCAAAGTTTCTATTATGAAACCGGCTCATAAGCTCTAATTTTACGGGTAAGTGTACGACTGCATCTGTCATGGGCGATGATTTTGGATTTGCCGGACTTGTCGGATAACTCCGCAATAGTCCAGATTTTATCCGCGTCGATTATCTCGCCGCACAACGGACAACGCTGATTTTGTTTCTCCCACATTCTGAGAAAGCCCTGTTTGCCTTTGAGAGAGCTTAACATTTTCATCCTGTTACGCATCTCAAAGTATGGTCGCCATTCCGGGTCGAATGGGTTGGCTTTGCTGCGGATTTTGATAGGCTTGGTCTTCGTATCAATATCGGATAGATACTTCAGTGTGTACGGAAATGGTTTCCCGTTGTTCTTCAGCATCGTACCGAATGTCCACGCCCGGCCTTTCTTCGACAGAAAATACCTGTTGTAAACCCACTTCTTACCCTTGTGGCGGTGGCGGCGTAATGCCCACGCCCACAGTTTGTAGAAGATTTGTGCGTCTGCGTTCTTGAAGGTTTTGGCGGCTACGCAACCCTTGTAATAGTTGCCCCAACCGGTTATGACGGGGTTTAGAAGTCCGATAAGTTTGTCCTGCCTAATAGCTTGGTTCTTACGAACAATACTTTTAATTTTGGCAAGGAACTCCTTGACGTTCTTCTTTGACGGTTTGATAAGCAGCGTACCTTTGTATTTCCTGATGTTGAAACCCAGAAAGTCAAATCCTTCATCAATGTGAGTAATCTTCGTCTTTTCTTCTGATAGGGTAAGCCCCCGTGCTTGAAGAAACTCGCTGACTGCGGGTTTGATTTGCGATTCCAAAATTTCCCTGTCGGAACAGGTAATAATGAAATCATCTGCGTATCGCACAAGATTTACCATAGGATTGAAATATCCCATTTTGGTACGTCTCAGCTTGAAATTCTCTGCAAGCATTTGCAGGCCGTCGAGTGTCATATTCGCGAGTGTCGGCGATATGATACCGCCCTGCGGCGCTCCTTCCTCGGTGGGGAACAGTTGCCGGTTGAATACGAATCCACTTTCCAGCCATTTACGGAGCATGACCTTATCCATAGGGATATAGTCGAGTAACCATTGATGGCTGATGTGGTCGAAACAACCTTTGATGTCCCCTTCGAGTATCCATTGCGGAGATACCTCTTTTGAAAGTATCGTATGGCATTGTACTATCGCATCGACCGTACACCTTTCCCTACGGAAGCCGTAAGAGTGTCTGTCGGCGGTAGTTTCTGCTACCGGGTTCAGAGCCATGAGGTATAATGCCTGCATGGCCCTGTCTTTCATTGTGGGTATTCCTAACGGACGGAGTTTGCCGTTACTCTTCTTGATATGTACCCTTCGTAACGGTTGCGGGTTGTAGCCACGTCTTTTCAGATCGGCGACAGCACCCATTTTTGCGTTGGGAGTAGTCCAGAGAACTTTATCCACTCCCGCCGTGTTCTTACCTTTGTTAGAGGTAACTCGTTTGACCGCCAACGCTTTGGCGTAAAACGAGTGGGTCAATGTCCATTGCAGGGCTTTTACCTTGCCCGGACGACCCTCTTTCTGAGCCTTTACAATACGTCCTTGCAGCTTCTGAACCGCAGCTTCGCATCCGGCCCAATCAATGTCGGTCCAGTTGTTCCACTGCCTACGGTCAGCAGGCGCACACGATAAATTAATCTCGTTCATTTGCATTCCTTCTTTTAGAAAGTTCTACATAGTTTCTTGTAAAGAGTCACCTCGCAGAAGTCTGCCCGCTTTCGCGGCGGAGTGACGTTGAAACTCCTATCCGCCCCGTTACAGGACGGCATTCGCTTTTTCTGCGTTCCCATACCCGCACCTCATTCGGCTTTCCTTGCGGTCGGCTTACCTGCCCGAAGGCAGGAGAGATACGGGTTTACCAAGTTTCGCGTAAGTAACAAATGAGCGGGTTAGGTTCTGTCCGTTGCGCCGGCAGTGCTTTGTCCGTGTAACCCCACAATACAAAGGGTTATCCGACTGCGTTACCTTTTGGTTCAAGCCTCTCAGCAACTTTGGCTTGTTCGTACATTACGACGCTTATAACAGTTCGCTTGTGCTAACCATACCGCCCAGCCTCGCTCCCCGACTCTTTTGTGCTAAGAGCAGTTGCCGTTCCCTCGCGGTTCGGGCTTCTCCTTGCGGAAGGGCTACTTTGTCCGGCCAGCTTCGCACCCCGCCTTTTGAGCGACGCACGTGACCGTAGGCTACTATTGACGGAACAATAGGTTTAATCTGATCTGAATGATATTTGTTACTTCATTTGATTGTTAAACAATTACTTACACGACCTCTTGTCGCACATGTTGATTGTAGATGTGGTTGCACGAGAGCAGCAATCCTACGGGAGCGGCGAATGAAAGCCGACAATCGGAACGCTCCGTCGAGAGGCGTTCGTAGCGGTCATCCGTACGAACGCTGCCGGGGAGGTCGTCCAGATCGGAAAGCGTATGCAGACACAACGCCTTGTCGCCGATCCACATCCGGTCGGGATCGAGACGCATGTCCTGTAACGGAGTCTTCCCGGACGGTGACAGCGTGAGATAACGTTCGAGGATTCCCGAAGATTCGGGAGTCCCGGCAATCTCGTCCGCTCCGAGACGCCGCAGCCGGATATGGCCGCTCTCGCGGACGATGCTGGCGAACTGCTCCACAGCTTCCAGAAAGCGCGTCGTCGTATCTTTGTCCTGCAACTCTTTCGGGACGAGCGTACCCCGGCACAGCACACTGCAATCGCTCTGACGGCGGCTTTGCGCACGGGTTGTCTTCGTAATGAACAGGTAGCAGGTATGATGCAGAAAAGGTCGTTCGTTGAAATGCCGCTCGAACGACCGGCTCAAGAAACTCAAATCGTCTTTCCCGATGTCGGAACGATATTGCTCCTGAACAAAAATATCCTGCTTGTGCACCACGGTATAGTCCGGAAGCACCTTCACCGCTTTGAGCCATACGCCGTGCAGCGCTTCATATTCCTGCGAAGAGACGGTGAATAACTCCAGAAGCGTAACCTCGAACGCCACCGTGATGTTGGCGTCTTTAGAGAGGATACAATCGTGTTCGACCTTTCAGATCGGGAATTTCCGTTCGAGGGTTTCGGTTTTCAGGGTGTTTTTCATGTTTTTAATGTCGGTTTAGAATTCTTGCCACACTTTTTCGGGAGACGATACATCGCGGGTGCCGCCGTGCGGCGAGGAGCTTCATCAGTCCGTAAGCCCCGTACTTGCGGTTCAGACGGAAGGTCAGCGCCACAAGCGCGCCGCCCAGCCCCACGCCCGCGACAAGGCACGCCACCTGATCGACCCCGCCCATATAAAGTACGACTACGAGAATGAAAACGGCGAGCAGGCCGCCGGCGAAGAGGAAGAGGTACTGCGCCCGCAGCCCCTTGAACTCCACCTGGCGGCCCACGCCTTTATTGATCGGATATTCGGCCATCGTCTAAAGGAAAAACGAACGCAGAATCGTGGCGGCGACGATCAGGAAGATACAGGCTCCGAACCAGCTCGCAGCGGTTTTAGACGTATCCGGATCGCCCGAACTGAACTTCTGATAGACCCGCACTCCGCCGATCAGGCCGATGACGGCGCCGATGGCGTAGATCAGCTTGGTCGCCGGGTCGAAATACGACGTGACCATCTGCGTAGCCTCCTGAATGCCGGCCATGCCGTTGCCTTGCTGCGCTGCGGCGTGCTGCACCGTGGCGAGCAGTCATACGGCGATTCATGCCGAACTGAAAATGAGTTTTCTTTTCATGGATGATTGTGTTTTTTAATTCGACTTCAGATTCTCTCTCCGGGCGCTGGGCCCGTGATTCATGCGTGCTGCTTATCCTGTCGTCAGCCTGAATCGTAGTATCCGGGAGCTTTCATGTGCTTCGCATTTTTTAAGTTGAACAATCTATTTCGGAGCGGCGGCCATACGCTGCGCCGCTTCCTTCTCGGCATCGTCCAGATAACGGGCGATGATCGGGCTGGCGCCGGAGATGGCGTCCACGAGCGTGCGCTGCACTTCCGTATGGCGGATGTCACGCAGCACTCCGGCCAGGGTTTGCCGCTGCCCTTCAGGCACGGCCTGCCCCTTGCACAAGGCGAGGATGCAATCCAACTGCTGCGGAGAGAAACTCTGCGTCCCGGCAGGCGGGGCCGTCGTTTCGCATCCTATGTCCATCACCTCTTCGGTCGCAGCTTCGCGCGTCAGGGTATTCTCTTCCTCCGCGGTGAGCGCCGTAGGTTCCTTATGCATCCATCCCTGAACGGTCGCTTGCACGGCGCGATGTTCCTTATCGCTGTCGCTTGCCGGTACAAATGTATGGTCGCTCTTGTCTGAATTGTTCCCTTTGCGTCGGGAGTGGCGTGACACGGCGCGTGCTGGCGTCCGCTGACCGGTGCCGTAGTCCCGGGTGACGACCAACGCATCGTCTTTAGGGGGAACGGCCGCCGTCCGACGCCTGCGGCGGCGCGGCGGGTCGAGACGGTCGGCTTGCCGCCGATACCAACGCGCCAGCGCCCGGCACGTCGGCCCGAAGCAAATCTCGCCCAACTCGCCCCGGAAGAGGAACTTATCCAGAAACAGGTAGCAGAACAGCACAAGGAACAGCACGACGAGGGTTTCCGTGATTTTCATAACGGGTGTCATCCTTATAGAATTTTATTGAGTCCTTTGGAGCAGAGCGACCGTATTTCCGTCCGGTGCCGCTCGAAGTGCTGTTCCAATACGTTGTCGATGAAGTTCCCGACTGTAAAACGCCGGTTGCCCGCAACGCCCACGAGGGTCGTGATCTTGCGGTGCAGCCGCCGGTCGATATAGACGCATTGCCGGGCTTCGGAAGGAGTATTCTTCAGAAACCGCGACGCATAGTCTTCCGCATCCGAACGCCTGACGCGCGGCTCCGAAGCAGACGCTTCCGCCGGCTCCGGGGCTATGGCATCTGACGCCGAGGCAGCCGGTTCGGGGCCGGCCATCAGGCTGCGCAGGTATTCTTCGTCGAGCTCCTGCCGGACAGGCACTTTCCTACTCATGGGACGGAAGTTTCAGTACGGCGCAGATCTCCATCATCAGGCGGTCGAAACCGCACTCGGCGACGAAAGCCCGGTCTGGTGGCAGCAGCGTACACCGGTACACCGGGCCGCCCGTTTCCTGAATATCCTTGTTGAAGTTGCTCCGCACGGGAATATGCGTGCGCAGATGCCGCAGCCCCAACTGATCGAGGACTTTCTCGTACTGCTCATAGAGCGGCGTCCGCTCGCGGCGATCCACCAAGTTCCAGAACAGGAACAGCTCCCGAAGATGCGCCCGTCCCGTCTTGATCAGGCGGTCGTTGAGAACAGAGGCGAAATTGAGCGTGCTTTCCAGCACGATCCGGTCGGCTTTCATCGGGATGAAAAGGTAGTCCAACTCGACGATCGTGGAGAGCACGCCTTCATTGCCCACCGTTCCCGGGAGGTCGAACAGCACGACATCGTATCGTTCTTCAGCGACGGCGGCCCATTTCCGCCATTCCGACATCGCCTCGGAAGGTTTGCAGCAGAGAATACGATAAGGTTTCACCCCTTTGTTCTCGGCGAGTGAAACGAGGAGTCTGCCGTAGATCGCCGAAGATTGCACGACGGCCTTGTCGCGGTTCGAGAGTTTGAGGATGGAGTGCTGCGGGTAGTCGCAGTCCACCACCGCGACGCGGATGCCGTGCAGGTAGTGCAGCCACGAGGCTGCCAGCACCGTGAGGGTCGATTTGCCGACGCCCCCTTTCTGGGAGGCGAAAGCGATGCACAACGGATTCTGTTCCATACAAAAATAATTAAGCGATTAATATTTAACTTGTTCCGATACGCGGATACGTACTTGCGTATTTACGTATCTTCGGCGATTCATACGCCTTTGCGGATTCACATACTTTTGTCGGCAGATACGGATATAAGCTGTCACATACAAACTTCGGCATCTATGCAGACATCTATATCCGTATCCGCATAGCCGCGCAATGACGGATGTACGGGAGTAAGAGATTACGCGGGCAGGTAGATTCGTAAGTACTGATCCGCGCACAAAGAAAATGAGAAAACGCCCCCGTTCGGCGGCTCCGAAAACGGGTGGCGCCCAAAGACGCGTATCGGCGTCCGTTGGCAGGTATATGTCTGATACAACATAAGATAAAACGCTCTACCTTTGCCTCCGAAAAGAGTAATCCCGCCGCGACGCCGAAGGCGCGCACCTTCATCCGGCCCTTGGCCGGATTTCTATATGCGCCCGCATATAGCAAGGGGTACCTTCAGCCGCTCGGAATATTCCGAGCCGCCGAAAGTGCTGCCGCAACCTGCGGCGCGGCGGACGGTTACTCCCGAGTCGTAACCTCAAAACACCGATGCCCTATGGATGCTGCCGATAAACCGACCTCCGCCGCGGGCCGCAAAGCCCTCAACGACCCGCGCATACACCGCTATTACGTTCGCCTGACAAGCGAGCAAAACGAGCGTTTCCTGCGCATGTACGAACAGTCCGGGATGAAGAATAAAGCCGATTTCATCTGCCACCGCATCTTCGGATGACCTTTTACGGTCGTTGTCCGAGACAAGAACACCTACGATTTCTATGTCCGGCTGACGGGATTTTACGCCCAGTTCCGGGCTATCGGGGTGAACTACAACCAGTGCGTCAAAGCCATGCACATGACCTTCGGCGATAAGAAAGCGTTGGCCTATCTCTACCGTCTGACGCTCGAAACGCAGCGGTTGGAACAACTCGTGAAGGCGGTCGTCGAACTTACGAAGGAGTTGCTGCAATGGTGCCGAAAGTAAACTCCGGGGCCAACGTCTACGGCGTACTCCAGTATAACCGCATTAAGGTCGAAGCCGGCGAAGGCCGGATATTATACATGCAGGGAATACCCGAACGCAGCGACGGCAGGTTCAGTATCGAGGAGTGTGCGGAAGCTTTCGGGTACTACACGGCGCTCAATCCCCGTGTCCGAAAACCGGTCGTGCATTTCTCGCTCAACCCCTCGCCCGAAGACCGGCTTTCGGAAGCGCAGCTCACGCGACTTGCCGCCGAGTTCATGGAACGCATGGGATACGGTCGCCAGCCCTACGTCGTCTTTCTGCACGAAGACATCGCACGGCGACACATGCACGTCGTCTCGGTGAGGGTGGACGAGCAGGGCCGGAAGATCGACCACAACAACGAACTGCGGCGCGCCATGGCGGTTTGCAGAGAGTTGGAATACGAGTACGGTCTGCATGTGCCCGAAGACGGCGGCGTGCAAACAGAACCGGAAGAATTGCGCCGGGTCGATTACCGTCGGAGCGATTTGAAGCATCAGCTGCGTAACGTCGTGATGACGCTCAAGCAGCAGTACGGATTCCAGTCCCTCGCGGAGTTCAACACGCTGCTCGAACGCTATGGCGTCGCAGCCGAAGAGATCCGAGGCGACGTGCAAGGCAGACCGTATCGGGGGCTCGTTTACCACGTGCTCGATGACGACGGGCAGCGCACGGGAGCGGCGGTCAAAGCGTCCCGGCTGGGCGATTTTTTCGGATGGAAGGCGCTGGAAGAAAAATTCGACGCCTCGAAACAACGGCTTCGGCAACATCCCAAAACACTCGACCGCACACGCCGCGAGATCGACCGTGCCCGGAGCGGAGGCCGCAACCGCAAGGAGTTCACAACCGAACTTCGGGAGAACGGTATCGACGCTGTTTTCCGGGAGAACGACGCCGGGCGGATTTACGGCGTCACCTTCATCGACCGCACGACACATCAGGTGTTCAACGGCTCTCGGCTCGGAAAGGAGTATGCGGCCAACGCTTTCGAGGCGTGGTTCAACGCTCGGGAGCAAGAGTCGTCCACACCCATACAGGAAGAGTTACGGCCGTTGGCACCCCTCGAACCGCCCCAGCCGGGACTATCTTCGGTCGAAGAGTTCGAGGAGTATATCGAGACCCACTACGTTTCGATGCCCGACGTAATGGGCGAACTCATGGAATATACGCCTGAGAAGGAGTGGGAAACAGCTCCCGAATACCGGCTCTTCCCCCGCAGGAAGAAGCGGCGGCGGAAAATCCGGAAAAGAATTTAACCACCTCAATACGTTACGATCATGCAAGAAGAAGACGATCTGCGCGGCTTGGCCAAAGTCGCGGATTTCATGCGGGCGATCAGCTTTCTGTTTCTCGCCATTCACATCTACTGGTTCTGTTACGAGTGGTTTGCGCAGACAGGATGAACGATTTCCGTCGCAGACCGCATCCTGCAAAATTTCCAGCGGACGGCTGCCTTGTTCTCATCGACGCTCTGCACCAAACTCTTCTGCACGGTATTTCTCGCATTGTCGTGCATGGGAAACCGTGGTGTGAAGGACGAGAAAATATCGTGGAAACATATCACCGCGGCAGGCGGCATCGGCATACTGCTATTCTATGGCAACGGCTGGCTGCTCGGGATGAATGTCGCTACGACCCTGCGGGCGGCGCTTTATACGGCGACGTTGCTGGTGGGATTCCTCGGAATGCTGGCGGCCGGGCTATGGAGCAGCCGTCTGCTGAAAAACCGTATGACGGATGATCCGTTCAATGCCGAAAACGAGAGTTTCATGCAGGAAACACGCCTGCTGAAAAACGACGATTCGTTCAACTTTCCGACCGAGTTCGTCTTCCGGAGACGCAGGCACAGCGGATGGATCAACGTCGTGAATCCCTTCCGGGCGAGTATCGTTTTAGGAACGCCCGGCTCGGGAAAATCCTATGCCCTCATCAACAACTACATCAAGCAGGCCATCGAAAAGGGATATGCGCTCTACGTCTACGACTTCAAGTTCGACGACCTGTCGGTTATCGCCTATAACCATTTGCGCAAGAACCTCAAGGCTTACGGAGCGACGACGCCGAAATTCTATGTCATAAATTTCGACGACCCGCGCCGTTCGCACCGATGCAATCCGCTCGCGCCGAATCTCATGTCCGACATCACCGACGCATACGAGGCCAGCTATGTCATCATGCTCAATCTCAACCGCTCGTGGATACAGAAGCAGGGAGATTTCTTCGTCGAATCGCCGATCGTGCTGCTCGCGGCGATCATCTGGTTCCTGAAGATTTACGACGGAGGAAAATACTGTACCTTTCCCCATGCCATCGAGCTGCTGAACAAACCCTACGAGGAGTTGTTCACCGTATTGATGGCTCACGAGGAGTTGGAGAACTATCTTTCGCCCTTCGTGGATGCATGGAAAGGTGGAGCCGCAGAGCAGCTGATGGGGCAGATCGCCTCGGCGAAGATTCCCCTCTCGCGTATGATCTCCCCGCAACTCTACTGGGTCATGTCGGGAAATGACTTTACACTCGACATCAACAACCCCAAGGAACCGAAGATTCTTTGCGTGGGAAACAATCCCGACAGGCAGAACATATACGGTGCGGCGCTCGGATTGTATAATTCGCGCATCGTCAAGCTGATAAACCGCAAAAAGCAGCTCAAAAGCTGCGTGGTGATCGACGAGCTGCCGACGATCTATTTCCGGGGGCTGGATAACCTGATCGCCACGGCGCGTTCCAACAAGGTCGCCGTGTGTCTGGGTTTTCAGGATTTCAGCCAGCTAAAGCGCGACTACGGAGACAAGGAAGCCGCCGTGATTCAGAATACCGTAGGCAATATCTTCAGCGGACAGGTCGTAGGAGAAACGGCCCGGACACTCTCCGAACGATTCGGAAAGATCGTGCAGAAGCGACAATCCGTAAGCATCAACCGCAGCGATACCTCGACGTCGATAAATACCCAGCTCGACAGTCTTATTCCTGCGTCGAAAATCTCGACGCTCTCGCAGGGCGTGTTTGTCGGAGCCGTGAGCGACAACTTCGGAGAGGAGATCGAGCAGAAGATTTTCCATGCCCGGATCGTCGTGGACAACGACGCCGTGAAACAAGAAATGGCGGAGTACAAACCCATACCCACAATATCGTCGTTCCTCGACGCCAGCGGGCGAAACATCATGCAGGAAAAGATCAAGGAGAATTACCGCCGCATCAAGCAGGATGCACTCGACATTATCGAAGCCGAGATGAAACGCATAGAGAAGGATGAAAAATTGGCGGAGAAATTATTGTAAAATAAAGGGAGACTGAAAAATTCAGTCTCCCTTCTCGATTAATTTTCATTTATAAGAAGTTCTTCTAATTGTTTTCTTGTTTCTTCGACCATGTCTTTTTTTGAAGCTCCCGGCAATGCAAGATATTTCTCTACGGCATCTAACATTTCGTGACAAGCTATAAAAAAATCATAGCGTTCATGGAATGAAAAATCTTTGTGATATATAGAATAAAAAGTAGAATAATGTCTTGCTACACGGAAACTATAATGTTTGTATTGATTTCCCTTTTGCGATGCCATGAGCATTCTATGAGCGCGTTTAAAAACTTCAATTGGCTCAATTACATTTTTCTTTTCGTTTGCATCTTCCAAAAGATAGCGGGCAAAATGATTATCTATTTGGAAGGTATCAAAATTTGTATTTTTTGCATATGAGTATGCATTGTCAAAACATCTTGCTGCATCAGAATACTCACCATCAGCTAAACGAGCAATAGCAAACTGTAACCAAAATAAAGGATTCTCTCTATTATATTCTAAATATGCGACTTTTTCATAAATATTAAAAATAGCTCTATTAAGTCCTCTCTGATCAGAATCCTTTTTTAATATTCTATTTAGATTCTGATATAACATAGAACTGGAAAGCAGACTGTTCATAACCAATGCATCATACATGCCATTGACCGTGTAATCAATCGGTGTGCCATTAATTTGCGGATATGCCTCATCAAATTCCGTTCCTGATACAATATAATCCAGAAAACGGATATTCTCATCCGTCACTTTATAACTTCCATCTCTCTCCTCAAATGTAATATCTTCTTTCCACACCGTAACATGTGGATCAGATGTCCATGCATAGTACAAAATCTCTGCTGTGTTTTTTCCATCATAGGAGGTCGTGATCGTATACCCCTTCGAATTTTCATCCGACGTATCCCACATTGGCCACGGGCTTGACCATCCAAAGATGGTATCTCCTTCGTCGATCACAAGCAGCTGCTCCTTCATCATTTTTTTTCTTGCTCCATCCATGCACAAACTGTCAATCGCCGCTCCGTCCCTGTCACAAAATGCATCCGCCCAGGTTTGCAAGAAACTTTGTTGTTGTGCCCGAATCGCATCGGACTGCTTTTTTAATAAGGCATTTAGTTCTGATTCCTGATCAGCCAAAGAATCCTTCTCTGTGTTTAACGTTTGGTCAGTCAGACTGCTTTCTGATAATTCGGTTGCAATATTTTCTTCCACATTATCGTTCTTTTTCGGATTGGTAAGAAAAAGTGCTCCTATTATCACACAGAAAAGCAATGCTGCTGCAATCAGCCAGAAGGTCGGCTTTTTAAAATTCAGGATTCCTTTTACTCTCTGTTTCACACCCACTTCTCCAAATGCTAACGGGCAGACGGTGATCATTTTTCCCGGCACATGGAACGAAAGCAGGACAAGTGAATACTCTTTTTTCTGCTCTGCGCTCCAGTCCTTTATCACACGCTCATCGCATGCCATCTCAATGTCCCGGCAAAACAAAATGTACGCCAGCCAGCAGAACGGATTGAACCAATATACTGCAAACAGCACATAACCAAGTGGTTTCCACAGATAATCCAGCCGTCTGATATGCGCTTTTTCATGCGCCACAACATTTTTTATCTGAACTTCTTTTAACGATGATGGCAGATAGATCCGAGGATTTAACACTCCAAAAATAAATGGTGTCTGGATTCTGTCACAAATATAGCTATTTCCTTCTATGCGGACGGATTCTCTCACTTTCCTGCGAATATGTACATAACTGACTGCTGCATATACGAGCAAAACCGCTACACCGCATAACCAGATAGATGCAATCAGGTTCATCGGGTTTTGCGCCGTCTCCTGCTCCGGAATTGTGATACCCTCAAAATAATATTTTGCAAGATACCGGTTTGCCGTGTTGTCTAAAGCCGGCATTTCTGCCAGAACCTGCGATGTTACCGCACCTGCTTCAATGCTTACAACCTGTGCGTTTGGTGCGAGGCTAAATGTCGTCTCTAATTGAAACGGGCACAGCAGCCGGATTCCAACCAGCGCCCACAAGATACAGTGAATCCACTTCGGCGATTTCCTCAGCAGACAGCGTGCCAGCACCACAACCACGATCAGCACACTGGCAGATATACTCATGTTCAACAATTTCAAAAAGAATCCTGACATTTTCAGCCCTCCTTTCCAATAGCATCGATCATTTTCTTTATCTCGTCCACCTCTGATTTATTTAATTTTTTTCTCGTTGTGAACGCGGCAAGAAACGCCGGAAGGGAACCTCCAAAGTTTTCCTCCACAAATTTTTCACTCTGGGCAGCGTCGTATTCCTCTTTCGTCATCCGGGCGGAAACCATTCCTTTTTCGTTCTGAAAGATTCCCCGCTCGCACAACCTCTTTAAAACCGTGTAAGTGGTCGACTTTTTCCAACCAAGCTTCTGCTCACATAATTTCACCAGCTCACCGGACGGAAGCGGTTCATTGCTCCATATGATTTCCGCAAACTGCGATTCTATTACCCCTAATCTTAATTCCTCCATTGTTACCTCCTTGGTCTAATGCTTGTAGACTTGTTGTTTTTAGTCTACAGTCATTAGACCAATTTGTCAAGAAAAAAATCCACAGATATGTGGAAATCAATTACTTTTTTCCTCATATCTGTGGATAAATAAATTTTTATAAATTTGTTTCCTTCCAAAATCACTCCCACAAATCGCCCCAGATATCCGTGCACAACTTTGTACAATATTCTCTGGAAAAATTTTCATCCTGTTCTATGATTGCGTTTTTTCCTGCCATTTCATCTGTATAATCTTTCAGGAAATAAGTGGTGACTCCATTATGCCCCGGCTCCACCTGCGTCACAAGTGCATTCACGCCATAATCTACAATAAATCCCCTGCCAGCCTCATCAAGTCCAACTGTGGTCTCTGCCATGCCTCCCACCATACGGTTTGCAATTCCATCACCGCTGCTGGATGTCCAGTTGACGAAATTTCCAAGAGAATAATAGACGAGCATTTGATGTCCGGTTGTCTCATCCTCTACCCATTCAATCGGTTCAATCACATGCGGATGCGTTCCGAGCACCAGATCAGCACCGCTTTCTGCAAAAATTTTTGTCCACTTTTTCTGCATGCTGTCCGGTTGTAAGCTATATTCTGTTCCCCAATGCGGACACACAACAACAAAATCGGACTGTTCTTTCGCTGATGCAATATCTGCTTTTACTTTTTCTTCGTCCAGAAGATTTACTGCATACGGCATATCCGAAGGCAGTGCAATGCCATTCAGACCATATGTATAATTTAATACCGCAATTTTTATTCCATTCTGCGCTAAAACGGTAACGCTATCCTGCGCATCCTGACTTTTATTAATTCCAAGAATTTTTATATCAGGATGTTTTTTCTCCCAGTTTGAAAGGCAATTAGTAATTCCTTTTTTCCCCTGATCCATCGCATGATTTGTTCCATGCAAAATGACATCAAATCCGGTTTCTGCCAATGCATCCGCCACCTCGTAAGGTGCATTAAAGCTTGGATAACCGGATACTCCCAGCTCCTCTCCGCCAATAATGACTTCCTGATTGACAATCGCAATGTCTGCCGCCTGCACCTCGTCTTTCACATTGGCAAAAAGACTGGAAAAATCATAAGAGCCATCCTCTGCCTGACAGCTTTCTTCCACCGGAGTGTGAAGCAGAACATCCCCGACCATGGCAAGTGTCACGGTCGGACCTGAATACACATCTGAGATTTCCGGCTCCTCGGTTGTAATATCCACAGCCCGTTCTGTCTCTGCCTGAATGTTATCCACGCTTTCTGTATTTTCGATTTCGTTATCCACGGAAGCTTCCTCTACATGGTTGAAACTGTAGATCATTTCCTGCCTGTCACACCCCGATAGCGTGAACATGGCAAGCAATATCATTGGTATCTTTTTCATTTTCACCTCCTACGAAAGCAACGCCTGATACACATCCCTCTTACTGATCCCACGGTCTTTTGCCACAAGTTTCATTGCTTCTTTCCGTGCAATGCCCTGACTCTCATATACCTGCATATGTTCCTCTAATGTCATGGATTCCCAGTTTTTTTTCTCCTCCTCGGCAAGCTCCTCAAAACTTTTTCCCTGCAAAACAAGGACATACTCGCCGCGCGGTTCGTTTTCCTCATAATAGCGGAGACTGTCACTTAGCGTTGTCTGCATTTTTTCCTCATATCGCTTTGTAAGCTCCCTGCAGATTGTAAGCTTTCTGCCGCTTCCAAGAGCACTCTCCAGTTCCTCCAACGTTTTCACAAGATGGTGCGGCGCCTCATAGATAATGATGGTTCTTGTCTCATTTACAAGCCCGTCTAAAACAAGCGCCCGCTCTTTCTTATCTCTCGGCAAAAATGCTTCAAACGCAAATCTTCTGGTCGGAAGCCCTGACATGGTAAGCGCCGTGATACATGCGGCTGCCCCCGGCAGAGACGTCACCTCAATGCCTTCCTCATAGCAGATGCGCACGAGATCTTCCCCTGGATCGGAAATCCCAGGTGTTCCGGCGTCCGTGATAAGTGCAATATTTTTCCCCTCCCGCAGCTTGTCCACCAATTGGTACGCTTTGTCAATCTTATTAAATTCATGGTAGCTTGTCATAGGTGTCTTGATCTCAAAATGATTCAGCAGTTTGATGGAATTTCTCGTATCTTCTGCTGCGATCAGGTCAACCTCTTTTAGCGTGCGAAGGACCCGATAGGTAATATCCTCAAGGTTTCCAATCGGTGTTGCGCACAAATATAACTTTCCTGCCATCATTATTCTCTCTCCAATATCCTCCCGGAAGTATTTTTCAATTTATCTTTTTGCATAGATCAAAATGATAATGTTCTGAATATTTGTTACGAAGCAATATGAATGAAATGGTACAACTAACAAAAAACTAAATTATATCTGTCCGCTGCGCATCAGTCATTTTTCGCATGATTATAAAAAAAGCACACGTAAATATAATGCCTTTCATCATTGTGGTTGTTGTAAGTGCCCACCATATTCCCAGAATTCCTAGCACACCACTACTTAAAATGATTGCAAGCGGAATACGAAGCGATGTGAATACAATACTAATCACACTACACAGGCGAGTCCTGCCAAGTCCTGATAATGCACCTACTGTCATCAGCTCAACACATAAAAAAGCTTCGCTGTATCCGACAATGATCAAATAGTCAACTGCTGTTGCGATCGCTGTCTTCTCATGGAAAAACACGCTTGCGATCGGTACTGGAACAACTACAAACACAAGGGTGATCAAAATTCCCCATATACCAACGGTGCACAACGATGCACGATATCCCTTCTTCACACGTTCGGTTTTACCAGCACCATAGTTTTGACCGATAAAAGCGTTCATAGCTGCGCCAAATCCATCTGCCGTATTCCATGAGATTGATTCAATCTGACCGCCCACACGCTGCGTAGCGATTGCCTCTGGACCAAAACCAGCTACCATGCGTGTCAATACCATAGAGATAAAACAATACACCATACCCTGAAGTGCAGTAGGAATACCTATTTTGCAGATTCCCTGCACATATTCAAACGGAATTTTTACAAACAAGCGAAGACCTTTCAACACATTTTCCTTCTTCTGTAATATAACTCCAAACAGCATAATCATTGTAACAATTACCTGTGCCAAAACAGTTGCCATCGCTGCGCCTGCCGCTCCAAATCTCTGAAATGGTCCCGGTCCAAGAATCAAAACAGGGTCCAGGATCATATTCGTCGCCAAACCAAAAAGATTTGCAATAAAAGGAGTTTTAGAATCTCCCTGAGCCGTATATATTCCCGTTAATGTGAATGATAAAAATGAAAAAACAATGAATCCGCATGCAATCTTAGTGTAATCCAACGCAGCACTCAATGTTTCCGCATCATCCAGCTTGAAAAATCCAACCAGCTGATTTGCAAATAGTGCTACAATGATCCCATATGCGAGTCCCATCAATAATGCCAACTGCATCGCTGTCTGTGCATATCCATGTGCCTTTTCCTTCTCTCCTCGTCCTATGCACTGTGCAATCTGTACCTGGCCTCCCATTCTTGCCATCGAAGCAAGCCCCTGCGAGAGCCATGTAAACATACCTCCAACGCCTACTCCGGCAACCGCCTTGGCGCCTAGCAGTCCAATCCATGCCATATCGGTAATATTATATAATGTTCCTAGAAATGACGATGCCATAATTGGAATCGCAAGTTTCATTAATGTCTTTAAAATTGGTCCTTTTGTTAAATTTCCTTCCATTCAGTCCCTATTAATTCCTTTTCCTTTGTATTTCCTTCTGCATGACGTTCTATTTCTGTACATAAATTTTTCAATCATTTTATACATACTTTACCTTTTATCCCTCTATCTTTGTTTCTGCATTTACTCTTTCTTCTCCATCATCTTCGGAATCACAAAATATAGCGCAATTCCGAGCGCCACGATTCCAAAGGAAATAATCTGTGATGTGGAAAAAATTCCTATACTTCCACGATAATCATTTCGTAAAAATTCGATCAAAAATCTTCCCACTCCGTAGAGCACTAGATAACCTGCTGCCACTCTGCCCGGCTCTGGCTTCTTAGATGCATACCACAGTAATACGCCACAGATCAGGAAATCACCTGCGGAAGAGATCAGCTGTGTCGGAATCAGGCTTACACCATTTGGTGCAAAATCAGAATGTGTAAAGGTAATGCCATACCACGCATGTGTCTCTCTTCCATAGCAGCAACCGGCACAAAAACATCCAATACGGCCGAATCCCTGTGCCATGGAAACTGCAGGCATCACAAGATCAAAATAAGAAATAAAATTTTCTTTTTTGATACGGCAATAGACATAACTTGTCACAATTCCACCGATAATTCCACCATAAACGACGTATCCGTTTTTGAAATCCCATAAAATAGATGGATCTTCTATAATTGCCGGAATCTCTACAATGTAATAAAGCAGCCGGCAGCCAACCATTCCACCAATCAACGCACATAAAAAAATACCAAAAATCGTATCCTCACTTAAGCCTCTCTTCTTTCCCCTGTAATTACATAGGAAAAGTGCCGAAGCAAATCCAATCGCAATCATCAATCCATACATATAAATCGTGATCGGTCCAAGCGTTATCTTATTAAACATATATCCTCCTTGTTTTGCGGAGCAAAATGCGACTGTCCTTACAGGAGCAGAGGATTTAGCCTCCTTGTTTTAATATCCATAAATGTCATAAATCTCATCCGTATACACGCCCTGCTCCTTGTATACAATGAGCGGCTTCTCCACTGTCACACGGGATTTTCCTCCGCGCAATCCCTCGATCAACACCATATTCGGTTCCTTATCAATATAAGGATATACCAGGCGCATACGCTTCGGCTCTATCTTATATTCCACCATTTTACTCATGATCTCTGCCAGACGGAACGGACGGTGTACCATATAAAATCTACCTCCCGGCATAAGCATTTTCGCGCTCTCCCGCAAAATATCGTCCAACGTGCACAAAACCTCATGCCTTGCGATCGCTTTTGCTGTGGATGGCGAGTTTTCCCCATGAGTGCCGATCATGTACGGCGGGTTTGTTGTGATGACATGAAAAGAAGATGCTCCAAAAATATTTGAAGCATCCCTGATATCTCCTGTGACTACTTTGATCTTATCCTCGAGATGATTGTACGCGACACTGCGTCTTGCCATATCTGCGCTTTCTTCCTGAATCTCTAACGCTGTAAAATCTGCTGCGTCCGTCTTTGCTTCCATTAAAATCGGAATAATTCCGGTGCCGGTTCCAAGATCCAGTACTTTTTCCCCTGCCTTTGCTTTCGCAAAACCGGATAATAGCACAGCGTCCATGCCAAAACAGAAACGCGCCGGATTCTGGATGATTCCATATCCATTGCGTTGCAGCTCGTCCAAACGCTCTCCTTCATGAATCAGATTATTTTGTATCATCAATCTTTGACTTTCCTCCACGGTCTTCTAATGCAGCCAGCTCTTTCATTTCCTCGGCAGTAAGCTTCACATCTCTGCGTCGTTTTGGTTTGAATTTCAACTGATCTGCCTGATATTCCCGCAGTTCCTTCTCATCGTTGACTTCCACTAAAACTTTTACAAGCTGGCGAAGTACATTTACAGAAGAAACTTCGCCCTTCAAACCATCATCCGTTGTGACATAATCACCAACATTTGGCAGACGGCTGTTGAGATACTCGTATGTCTCTTCCTCATTTTTCAGACAGCACATCAGTCTGCCGCACACGCCGGAAATCTTGGTTGGATTCAGGGAAAGATTCTGCTCCTTCGCCATTTTGATTGATACCGGTGCAAACTCGGAAAGGAATGTGTGACAGCACAGTTGACGTCCACAAATCCCATATCCTCCCATAATCTTTGTCTCATCGCGGACACCGATCTGACGCAGTTCGATTCGTGTGCGGAATACTGCTGCAAGATCTTTTACCAGCTCACGGAAATCAATTCTTCCGTCTGCGGTAAAATAGAACAGCAGCTTGTTATTATCAAATGTGTATTCTGCTTCCACTAACTTCATATCCAGCTTGTGTTTTGCAATCTTTTCCAGACAGATCTTAAACGCCTCTTTTTCCTTCTGGCGGTTCTTCTCTACCTGCTTTTCATCCTGCTCAGTCGCAATGCGGATGACCGGTTTTAATGGCTGGACGACGCTCTCCTCGGACACTTCCCTCGGATCGGTCATGACAGTTCCCATCTCTACGCCTCTTGCAGTCTCTACAATTGCATGCATGCCTGCTTTTAACTGTAACTTTCCGGGTCCGAAATAATATATTTTACCTGCATTCCGGAAACGGATTCCTACTACTTTTACCATTCTAGTTCTCCTTAATTGTCAGCAGTAATAACTCAATCACCAGATCAAAGTTTACGTTTGCGTCCAGACGTATCTGGGCTTTGCGCAAAGCTTCCAAAATACTGTTGATTCCATTGTAAGAGCTTTTTTCTGCCTGTCGTTTTATGTCGTAGACCTCATCCTTGAAAATAAGGCCATTTACGTCACCTGTTGCTTTAAAATATAATACGTCACGATACCAGATCATCATCAGATCAAAGTAATCGTTAATTTCTAATTTGTAATCTGCGATCTGCTTTACCGCAGCGGTCATCTCATAGAGATCAATATCATCGAGACGCTTGATCAGCTGCAGTGCGCTTGCCTTCATCTCATTAAAATCATCAGAGGACGCAAGCTGGATTGCTTTTCCCACATTTCCCTGTGCAAATGCCACACACACATCCGCCTGATAGTCAGGGATCTGATACTTTTCCATCAGGAACTTTTTGATTTTCTCATCCGGCACAACTTTAATATTCAACGTCACGCATCTGGATAAGATCGTTGGCAGAAATGTGTCCGCATTCGTCGTCAAAAGCATGATGACCGCATATGCCGGCGGCTCCTCGATGGTTTTCAGCAGTGCATTCTGTGCCTGCTGGTTCATCTTCTCCGCCTCATCAATGATATATATCTTGTGCTCACTGCTGTATGGTTTCACATCAATATCATTATTTACCTGTGTACGGATATCATCCACAGAAATGGTATTTGGCTTGTCGTGGTTTACATAAATAATATCCGGCTGATTATGTCCCAGTGCCTGTCTGCAGGAATGGCACTCCATACATGCCTCTTTTCCATGCTTTTCACACTGCAAAGCCATTGCAAATGCCTCCGCCAGCATCATTTTTCCGGATTTGTCCGGTCCATTGATGATGTACGCATGGGATACTTTATCCATCCCGATCGCGTTCTGTAAATGCTCTATAATCTGCTCATGTCCGATAATATCTTTAAATCCTGCCATATGCCGCTCCTTTAAGTCAATATATCTAACAACAATCCACGGATCTCACCTATCCTGCTCAGGATCGCAATGTGATCCTTCTCATCCTTCACAAGCTCCCTTGCCAGTTCATCCAGATTTGAATCGATCAGCCGGATCAGTCCATACACTCTGTGCCGTCCTTTGCGGTCTAAGAAATTCTCTCTGGAAAACTTGTGTGAACGATACACCACCTCATTTAAAAAGTCTTTGATCAGTCCACGGTATTTTTTCATATCGCGGATATCCATATGCTGTGCAATACGGTTCCCCTGTGCCGTGATATCATTCATCAAAAGATCGACTTTTGCCTGAAGATCTGCATCGGTGATGGCACTCGCCAGAGTGAATTTGAATGTTCCATCTCCGGTTTCCGTTGTCACTGTATCAGGTACCTGTGTCACCTGTGCTATATTATTTACTTTAATATCCACCAATGCTCACCTTCTTTCCTACCTGTTTTCTAAAATTACTCTACGGATTTCTTCCTCTGTCTCATTGAGATCCTGATTGACAAATCTTCTTGTAATTCCGGCTTCGTTTAACTTTTCCTCAGAAAAATCTTTCGCATCTGCCAGAAATCTGCGGCAGAGTTCCTCATACTTCGGGCTTTCCTGCATACGCTCTCTGTTTAATGCCCGGCTCAGGCGTTCGCCGTCTTCCACTTCTATATAAATCGGCACGACTTTCTCTTTTCCAAAGTAATCACGGATCTTTAAATAAGATTCCAGCGTTCCTATGATCAGATAATTCTGATGTTCCAGATCGATCTGGTCATCATTCACGGTAAAATATTTCCAGATCCCATGGATGGTATCATAAGCACGAAGCTCGATAATACGCCCTTCACGCTCCAATTCTTCCACTTTCTTCTCATCACAGAAAAAATATTCTACCCCATTTTTCTCCCCGGCACGCACCGGTCTTGTCGTATATGGAACAATGGTCTTTAATGAAAGACTTTCATCTCCCAATATCTTTTTAAACAGGGTATCTTTTCCCGTGGAACTTTTTCCCATGATACAATATATTTTACCCATTTTTCCTGCCTCATTTAGTATAATATAGTCTTTAAAAATATACAATCTTTAGAATTTTTTCGTTACTGTTCACTCGTTCCACACGCAGTCCAAGTGATAAGCATTCCTCAATATTATCTGCCAGGCGCTTCGTGATGATCTCTCCCGGAACGATCATCGGAATCCCCGGCGGATACAGATAAATCGTGTCCGCAGACATATTTCCGACTGCTTCCTCTAACGTTACTTCTTTATAAGGAAGCTCCTCCGCCTGATAAATCTGCATTTCACGCGGATATTTCTGATATATTTTCTCAATAAAGGAATGATACTTCTCATCACTTGTCGGATTCTTCAAAATTTTGTTTCCATTTGAAACGTCCTCTGCCACCTTTGCATCGATCTCATGCAATGCGCCTGCCAGACGCTCCAATCCTTCGTCCTCATCCATCAGACTTGTCATTCCCAGCACATAATAACCGGAAACCATCTCCATCTGTAAATGGTATTTTTTCAAAAGAATCTGATGCAGTTCATCCCCTGTCATCCCGGCTCTCTCCGCAAAAATGACCAGTTTGGAATCGTCCCAGTCAAATGCTTCCTCAATACTCAAATCTTCATTCTGCATGACATGCAGGTATTTTAAATCGGCTGTTTTCCCATAAAAATCCATCAGACGCTTCCTGTATTCTGCAAAGAGCTGCTGCCCATGTTCTGCAATCAGCCGGATACACGAATCCATTCCTGCCATAAAAATATAGGATGGTGAACTCGTCTCGTAAATGGACAGATACCGCTCCACCCGCTTCTCATCGATGAGATCAGACGCCAGATGCAGAAGCGCTGTCTGGGTAAACGACGGCAATGTCTTATGTAAACTCATAATCACTGCGTCTGCGCCAAGTTTTACGGCATTTTCCGGGAAACCGCCTCCGAATCCAAAATGTGCTCCGTGGGCTTCATCTACGATAAGCGGAATCCCGTGTTCATGGCACACCTCTGCAATCTTTGCCACGTCTGAAACAATCCCCTCATACGTCGGGGAAGTGAGGATCACTGCCACCGCATCCGGATTTTCATATAGCGATTCCTGCACCTGCTCTACTGTGATCTGCCCCTGGATTCCATTTTTTGTGATAGAAGGATACAGATATTCTGCCTGCAGTTCATTCATATATAATGCATGATAGACTGCTTTGTGACAATTTCTTGCGACTAATACCTTGTCCCCGCGCCTCGTAGCAGCACTGATGGCAGCCAGCAAGCCACAGGTACTTCCATTTACAAGAAAAAAGCACCGTTTTGAATGGTAAAGCTCTGCTCCGCGCACTTCGGCTTCCTTTATCATACCGGTCGCATGATGCAGATTGTCAAATCCGTCAATCTCCGTGATATCAATCTCATACGGATTGGGAAACGACAGACTTTTTCTTTTGTGTCCCGGCATATGGAACGGATAATAGTCCGACTGCGCATATTCCTCTAAATCATCTATCAAATACTTCATGTAAGCCTGCTCCTGATGTTCGATATCCATATCAGTATATAATACCAGATACATACTGATATACCCTAGTATAACACACTTTCCCCACAGATTCAGCAATGACTTGCATTACCATCCACTCATTACTCTTGAAAAAAAAGTATTTCCTATGCTATAGTATTTTAGATTGCGGATCAAACAATAACATTCCGGAGGTATAGTATGGAAAATGCGCTTGTGATCCTCTGTGGCGGAAACAGCACACGGATGGGAACCGATAAGGCTCTTCTTCCTTTTGGGGACACCTGTTTAATTGAATATCTTGTCAGAAAATTTCAGCCGTATTTTTCCAGAATCTATCTCTCGGTAAAAATAAAGGGGGATTACTCCCATCTGAAGCTTCCCGTAACTGAAATCCCGGATATCTATCCGAATCAGGGACCAATGTCCGGCATTTTTTCCGGCTTATCCATGATCGATGAGGAATGCGCATTTTTTATGTCTGTAGACACTCCGTTTCTGGAACCGAAAACAGGACTTGCCCTGCTCTCAGAACTCGGTGACGCCGATATCTGCACACTTGAGGGAAAGGCTTCTTATCTCGAAACTGCAACTGCAGCCTACTCCAAAAATTGCATTACAACCATCGGAAAATGTCTCCTGCTCCACCAGCTCACGTTCAATACGCTGCGGGAAAAATGCAGCACCAGATACGTGACTGAGGCTGCGATCGCCGAGGCTGCACCGACACCGATCGATATCCAGTACTATAATCTGGACACCAGAGACAATTATTATCATGCGCTTCGTATTTTAAGCGGAATTGTACCGCCAGATTCTTCTCAGGCGTTGATTGAATATTTTAAAGACACCAGAGATTTATTTTTGCATACAACTCCGGTGATCTCCTTTGTGGCAAAACCGGGAACGATCATGACACCTCTCATTGAGCGGCTGCTTCCTTTATTAGAGCGTGAGGGGTTAAAAGTCGTTCACCTCATCAAAGAAGATTCCTCTGTCGTATTCAAAAACGTCTTTTTTGAGCCGACTCTGGAAAATCTCTCCTCGTCGCTCTCCGGTGCCGACCTTGTTCTGACGGAAAATTTTGGAGCAGATGCGCCGAATAAAATTGAAATTCTGCGGAAATACTGGTCGGAAACACCGCTATCTGACGAAAAAGATCTGATCGCTGTATTTGCTGATTTTCCATATCATGCAGAGACTTCCCTTCCGGTCTTTGATCTGAACAAACCAAAAAATATTGTCACATTCCTCCGGGAATATCTGGGCAGACAATAAAACCAGAAATAAAGGCTGCCTGTGGGCAGCCTCTTATAAATATCGTTCCAGATCCGGCATCCAGTCTCCAAAGAAAACCTCATCTCTGCACATTGCATTCCAGACAGGTCTCAAAAACAAAACAATCCGGTGCAATACTGTTTCCCAGGAAACATTCTCCATTCCCTGCTTTCTAACATATTTTTCCCACCGTTTTTTCATATAAGTGTAAGTATCATAAGATTCCAGCATTTCAATCCTTTTTTCCTGTGGAATCACTTCCTCTTTTTCGCAGAAAAAAGAGAGTGTCTCGTAAATATGTCGTCCATCGACAGTTTCTTGCTTCAGCAGACGAAATGTTGTATCATATACCTCCATAGAAGGAATCAGTTCCAGATATTTGAGGATTGTAAAAAGTTGTTCTGCCAGATATGTTTCAACCGGAAAATGTTGATACGCTGCACATTTCTTCTCAAAAAATACAGACTGCAGCTCCTGTTTTTCCGGCTTTGCTGCATCATATACCAATGGACTAATACGGATGGTAAGCGGAACCTTCATTTCCTCCCATTCTCCAGTTATGTAAACCAGATAGTCCTGTTCCTCTTTTTCCACAGAATAATTCCAGCGGATATGATATTCCCGTTTCGCGCAGATCGCCTCTGCAAAATCAGTGATCCACTTTTCGTCCAATACCTGCTGTTCTTTCCCATCATCCTGCCCGTATACAAAATGAAGTGGCTTCTGCCACTCCTTTCGATAACTGTCGAGGTCAAAAGCCTCACGGTTTTTCAGCCATAACCGCTTTGCAAAATCGGTTTCCAGAATTTGGAACATCAGTGTTTCCTGCAAAAAAACTTCCAGCAGATCTGCAAATGGGATTTGATATTCTATGCTTTTTTCTTTTAACTTCTTCTTCGTAAGTAGGTTCTGTTCCATTTAAAGCCAGACTCCAATCATATTCTGAACTTTTTTCACAACTTTACGCTCTTTTGCATAATACATCAGTTTCGCGATATCTTTCTTCGGGTCTTTTATGTAAGCCATCAGTCCTTCTTTGAATCTTTCCCGATCCATCTTGTCCTCGTATTTTAAACATTCACAGATCAGTCTTTCCTTCTCAAAAATTCGGACTGTCACATCGGAAAGCTGTATTTCTGTCACTCCAAGCTGCAAAGTCTCCGGCTCTGCATACATCGGAATGATCTTCGGATAATCCATTTTAAAACGTGATTTGGAAGTATTCTTATCCACCGCAAGCCGCCAGCCATACGGTTTCTTTTTGATATAGCCATACGCATATAACGCATTCTCCAGATTCAGCACGCAGTCCGGAAACAGCTTTGCCACAAGCTCCTCCTCTGTAAAATCACTGAGATGAACTGCATAATAACCGCTTTTTATGCGCAGAATGTCCCCCTTTTCCACAAAATCAAGGATCCTGCGATAATCGATCCCCAGCCCGGCGAGCTGGCTCTTTTTTACAATTCCGCCATTATCCAGTATAAACTTCCTGACCCTTTCTAACAGCAACTCTCTTTTTTCACTGACTGCATATGACTCCGACATGCTTTATCTCCATCTTCTGCGTCTTCTACGTTTTTTTCTGATTCTTCGTCTCTGATCTTTTCTGTCTCTACGAACGGCTCTGTTGTGTTTGATAATATAGTAATTATCGTAAAAACGTTTTAAGAAAAATAAAAGTACACCAAGCAAAATCACTGCAACAATGAGTAAAACCACAACAATCGGTTTCACCTGCACCGTGGAGACTGCTTCCTGTTCCTCCTCCTCGGTCGACTCATTGTCAAATGCGTAGCCTTCTACGACCACGCCGGTTGTCTTAATATCTGCTTTTCCTACATTTCTTCCCGCATAAGTATACGTGATGCTCCCTGCGATCTCCGGGTCGCTGTCATTATATTCCACGGAAGATGAGGTGTCTGAAAATTCTGCTGTTTTCGGCAGAACAATGACGGCATCTTTATCAAGCTCCACAAATGGCGCAATATTGTTCAGATTACCATTATCCACCGTTGTCTCTGCGCTGTAATCCGTATCATTTTCCGCTACATTCAGCACCTGAAAATTGTCAAATGCGTAATCAAATAAGTTTACCGTATCAATAAACTGATTCGGTGACTGCGTATTCATTACCACACAGATCAAAGTCATTCCATCTTTTTCCGCATAAGTCACCAGAGTGCTGTTTGCGGTCGCCGTGTATCCGGTCTTTCCGCCGACACAGTACGGATATAAGTACTTGCGGTTCGCATTGTGGTAAGTGCAGAGCATATCGTGATGGTTTCTTAACACCGTTTCCTCCGCATGCTTATTGGTCGGAGGGATCGTATACATCTTCGTCCCGATAATGATACGAAACGTTTCATTCTGATAAGCCGCCTGCGCGATCAACGCCATGTCATGTGCGGTCGTGTAATGATTTTCATCCTGCAGACCGTGCGGATTGGCAAAATGTGTGTTAGTACATCCTAATTCTTTTGCCTTGGCATTCATCATGTCCACAAAATTTTCTACCGTGCCGCCCACATGTTCTGCGACAGCGTAGGCACATTCATTTGCCGACTCTAGCATGACACCGTAAAGGCACTGCTCTAAGGTCATCTGCTCTCCGTAATCTCTGGCAATTCCCGATCCTTCCGTGTTGTTGATCGCATCATCCGAAAAAGTGACCATGTCACTCAGGTTGCCATTTTCTAACGCCAGCAGCGTGGTCATGATCTTGGTGATACTCGCCGGGTAGTGTGCTTCATCACTATTTTTTTCATAAAGGATCGTGCCTGTGGACTCTTCCATCAAAATAACACCCGGTGAGAGTGTTTCCGGCGCATCCGGCCAGTAGTCTGCCGCCTTGACGTCCACTTTTCCAAGACAGACAGTAGATATAATCGTAAGGATCAGGCATGCTGCCTTTTTCCATCTATTTTTCAACATCATAAAAACTCCAAATCTATATTAAATCTATTAATTTCGCACAATCCGTCCCATGTATACACAATTTTTACGGATTGTTACTGTTCACCCATAACTCGTTCCTGTAACAACAACGTTACTCTATCAACATTATTAGTATAATAGTTGGAAAAAATACATGCAACCACTTTTCATCATTTTATGACTTTATTAATTTGTCAGATTATGCAATGTGTGCTTGAAAGTTGGGGTTTCTTTATTGTAGAATGTAACTGATCGCTTTGCGCTTAGATATATTTGCTGCAAAAAACGAAAATACATTTTGAAAAAATATTAGTTTACATCATTAGAGAGGTTGTTTTATGAGATTAAGAAATATCCCTGGCGCGGATGACGCCATTTTAAATAGTGAATACTGCATCAAAAATCCAGAGGAGCAGAAAGGGCACTGGCAGGACTGTTTTGACAAAGTGCAGCCGCTTCATATCGAGATTGGGATGGGAAAAGGCCGTTTTATTATGGACATGGCTGCCCTGCACCCAGATATTAACTACATCGGTATCGAGCGTTACTCCAGCGTACTTTTACGTGCTTTACAGAAAATGGAGCAGAATCCGCTTCCTAATATTAAGTTTATCTGCATGGACGCTGCCGATGTTGCAGGGGTTTTCGCCAAAGACGAAGTCGACCGTATTTACTTAAACTTCTCCGATCCCTGGCCGAAAGACCGCCACGCCAAGAGACGTCTCACTTCCAGACAATTTTTTGCCCGTTATGACCAGATTTTGAAAAAAGAAGGACATCTGGAATTTAAGACTGACAATCAGGATCTTTTCACATTTTCATTAGAGGAAGTTCCGGAAGCCGGCTGGAAATTAGACGCTTCCACCAGAGACTTACACCATGATCCTGTCTTAAGCGAAGGAAACGTCATGACGGAATATGAAGAAAAGTTTTCTTTCAAGGGAAATCCGATCTGTAAATTGATCGCATCGAGATAGAAAAAACGCCCGATACCAATGGTTTTACACCATTGATACCGGGCATTCTATTTATCCTTCAATTGCAATGTAACGTTTTTCCGGAACAGCTTTCTTCTGTTCTTTCGGAACGTCCAAGGTCAGGATACCGTTTTCGTATTTCGCATGGATATCTTCCTCTTTCATGTTCTCACCAACATAAAAGCTTCGGCTCATGCTGCCTGCATAACGTTCACGTCTGATGTATTTGTCATTCTTATCCTTCTCATCCTTATCGAGTCCCTTCTCGGCACTGATAGTCAGGTATCCATCATTCAACTCAAGATGAAGCTCATCTTTCTTGAATCCCGGAAGATCAATTGCTACTTCATAGCCATTATCTTTCTCCTTAACATCTGTCTTCATCATATTCTTTGCATGTTTGCCATACAATGTTTTATCAACATCCGGGAATGAAAAATTCATTAAATTGTCAAAATCATCAAATAAACTCTCTCCAAAAATACTAGGCATCAACATAAGTCATCTCTCCTTTTCTATCTGTCCACTTTTTTGTGGATATTCGTATGCTCATTAACCTTGTTTCTTTGGAACTAACAGATTAGGGAACTCGGGGAATCTTTCTTTCTCTTTTGTTCCCTCTTCCTTTGTTCTGACTACGTTATACACCTGTTCGTTAGCACTGTCAAGTGTTGAGTGCTAATTTTTTGTGAACTTTTTGTGATTTTCTTCAAAATTTTAAATTTGAATTCAAACATAAAAAAAGCACCGACCCCATAGCCTATGCTATAAAACCGATACTTCGTAATGCGCCACCAGGGGTTCGAACCCTGGACACCCTGATTAAGAGTCAGGTGCTCTGCCAGCTGAGCTAGTGGCGCATGTCTTCCAGCGACGAATGTTATTATATAATACTTTTTTTAGAAATGCAACTATTTTTTTATAAATTATTTCGTATTTTGTCGAGTACTGTTTTTATATTTTTAATTTTATATTTTTCAAAGGGACAGTCCTTGCGAACCGTCCCTCCTCATTAATCAATAATTCCAAATTCTTTGTAAAATTTCTTTCTGGCTTCTTTATCAACAGAAGCCTTTTTTACATCTTCTATTCTATTATTTTGCAATAAAAGATTTATAAGTTTTCCTAGTCTTGCCTCACCCATATTTACAAGATGTTCTGCTACTGTATCCATAGTATTGTACTCTCCTTTCTCCTTCTCTGCCAGAATTTCTTCATAACGCTCATCCCCCGTCATAGCAGATAATAATTTTAATACTTCATCCACATGTTTAATTTCTGTTTTGTCATCTGAAACATAATCTTTATTCTTTCTCTTGTGTACAAAGAAATTGGCTACAATTTTAAAATCGCTTTTAAATCTTGCAATCTCTTCTTCCGTCAACCATGCAATATTAAAAACTGTGATTTTATAGTCATTAACATACTCTCCCAAACCCTCCGGAATGTATATCACATCCTTTAAATGCGTTGGTTTATCCCACATCTTATCTGTACCAAAATATAAAACAATTGTCAATACTGCAACTGGTCTTTTTCTTTTCTTCTGCAATTGACTGCGATAAGTGGCACCATCATAACCTAATATACGAAGCGGCATATATTTCTCCGGTAAAGTTTGATTTTCCATGCCATATATGGCAAATTCAATATCACGCTCTTTCCAGAGTTTGACGATATCCCTTTCCTGTTCATGCAGTTTATTTTTCCTGCCTTTATACACAGATCTTGTACTTATATTTTCTAAGGACTCTGGTGTTACCTTCTGTTCTCCTTTAAATACCAGACCATTTATGATGTCTGCAAATACATCATTATAATCTGCAAGTATTTTTTCTGTTGTATCTTTCTCGCCCAAACCTTCCTCACTTTCTTTGCGAAGTTTCCGGAAAGCCCTCAATATCTGTATCTAACAATTTTTTAGGATTTCATGCCGATCTGGCAGAAATAACTCGTACTATAACACTTATTTGAAAAAAAGATTTTGCTATCTGCAATATTGAATGTAACTGATGTATACACAATTGTCAAGAAATCCTTTTCTAATATTTCCTATTTCACTATTTTATGGTATTTTATAACTATGTGTGCCCGGCTTGATTTTATATCAAAATAAATACGGCACCATTTTATAAGGAGGTTTCACATGCGTGTTGAAGAACGATTATTAAAATATGTCTCTTACTGGACAACTTCTGACGAGGAATGCCGACAGATTCCATCTTCGGAAAGACAGTTTGAGTTAGGAAAAGTGTTAGAACAGGAATTGCGCGATCTCGGTTTAGAGAAAGTCACTTTAACCGATCACTGCTATGTTTACGGACTGCTGCCGGCAACGAAAGGATATGCTGACAAGCCTGCTGTCGGTTTTATTTCCCATATGGACACTGCTCCTGATTTTTCTGGAAAAGATGTCAAACCACAGATCATTCCGGATTATGACGGCAATGATGTTCTTTTAAAGGGAAGCGGTGCTTATCTGAAAGTATCCGATTTTCCTACACTTAAAACATTAAAAGGACGCACACTGATCACTACAGATGGAACAACCCTGCTCGGCGCCGACGATAAAGCCGGGGTTTCCGAGATCATGACGGCAGTGGAACAGATCATCACAGAAAAAATACCTCACGGCGACATCTGGATCGGCTTCACACCGGACGAGGAAGTCGGAAGCGGTGCTGATTTATTTGACCTTGACTATTTTAAAGCCAGATTTGCCTACACCGTTGACGGCGACTACGAGGGCGAAGTTGCCTATGAAAACTTCAATGCCGCAAGTGCTTCTTTTGAGATCAATGGCGTCAATGTCCACCCTGGGGAGGCAAAAGATATTATGATCAACGCTGCCCTTGTCGGCTGTGAGATTGCATCTCTTCTCCCTGAAAATGAGACTCCTGCCCACACCGAAGGCAGAGAGGGATTTTATCATCTGACTGATTTTAGCGGAGACATCGCCCACGCCAAAGTGAATTATATCGTGCGTGACCATGACAAAGCCACTTTTGAAAAACGTCTTGATACACTGCGTGGCATTGAGAAAAAAATGAATGAAAAATATCATGCAGACACTGTAAAATTGAACATTCAGCATTCCTATAGTAATATGCTGGAAGTCATTGAAAAGAATGAATATGTCGTAGCAATTGCAAAAAAAGCAATCAAAAACGTTGGTCTGGAACCAGTCTCCCGCCCAGTCCGCGGTGGTACAGACGGTGCCAGATTAAGTTTTATGGGACTTCCTTGTCCGAACCTCGGAACCGGCGGCTATGGTTTCCACGGACCGTTTGAACATATCAGTGTAGAAGGTATGGATACCGCTGTTTCGGTTATCAAAGAAATCGTAAAAATCACTGCCGAATAATGATCGGGAACGTTTTTCCTGTTACACAAAAAATCTGCCATACAAAAATTGCATTTGTATGACAGATTTTTTATTCTCTTAAATATTATTTTTTACTTTACACCGAAGTCTTTCTTCTATTATAAGTTTGCAATCAATGCTGCGATCTCATCCGGTGTCATAACCTTATTCGGATCTGACAGATCAGGCATTGCCGGCTCATCATCTACAACAGTTTCATCTTCCAATGGAATCTTCTCGACCGGAACATTATCATCCGAATCCGTCAAAGTATCTACCATAATATCATCATACTTGGATAAATCTTCCTCCGGAGAAGAAACTTCTTCTTTACCAATTGATGTTTCCTCCATATCAGATGGAACTTCTTCGATCGGTGTCTCCTCCATCACGGACGGTTCCTCTTCGACCGGTGTCTCCTCCATCACGGACGGTTCTTCTTCGATCGGTGTCTCCTCCATCACGGACGGTTCTTCTTCGATCGGTGTCTCTTCCATCACGGATGGTTCTTCTTCGATTGGTGTCTCTTCCATCACAGTTGCTTCTCCAGCAGCCGATGGGATCTCCTCAACTGCGACTTCCTGAACCTGTGGTTCTTCTTTTTCAATTTTATTCTCTTCTGCCAAGATACGTTCCTCGGTAAAAAAGTTCTGTTTTGCAGACTCTGCTGCTATCTTTGCATCAGCTCCGATCGTATTCAATGTATTCTGCAAAACTTCCAGCTGCTGTAATATTTTATTCTGATTGTCTAAAATATTCTGTGCATATGCGCTGTCATTTTTATTAGTTTCCGGTGCCGGATGCGAAACATTGTCTGATAAAACAGCCTCTAACATCGAAATCTTTTCCATGATGTGGTCATTGGAATTCATCAGTGCATCTGCATTCTCTTTACTTCTTCCAATGGAAACCTTTGCTACTGCTTTCTGTGCGTGGATAATATCCTCCACATTTGCTTTCCGGGACTGGTTTCCTTTTTCAATGAGTTCATACAGATCATCAAATGTTTTCCTCAATAAAAGATAAGACGCTTTTTCTGATTTAAAAATACTATCATACTGTTCTTCTTTGCGATTCTTTTCTGCCATCAGATAAATCGAAATGGAATCTACCAAAAAATAGATTGCAACCAGAAACAATGCTGTAATGATCGCCAGAATAATAAATTTCTGAGGCATATTGATCATTGCATATAAATCTGCAACCAGTAAAACTACCGCAATTAACAATGTAATATTTATGCGGAACCTGACATTTTTTTCGCTGTTCTTATCCATAAGAGCTACCTCCCACTATTGCGTCCTCCGTGACGCTCTCTGTGGCTATTTTACCATAACTTACACGAGATAGCTATATGCGAAAACAACAATCTTCAACAGAATACGACCAAAATTTCTTTTTATAATAAAATAAGCTGTCCGATCAGCTCTGCTCCTTTATAAAGATCGTCGACGGTTGTGTATTCACGTGTCGAATGTGCATTATACATTCCATTCGATAAAACAAGCCCTTCGATTCCGTTTTTTGCAAAACTGTTGTTATCACTTCCGCCGAACGTACCTGTAAGTTCACCGGAAAATCCTAAGATTTCACAGGCTTTTTGAAAATCGGTCACTGACTTGCTCTCAAGTGGTGTCTCATAGGCGGTCAGCACACAGCAGTCCGGCACAATGTTTGTCGCTGTTCCACCCTGAATCGTTCCGATATTAAACGTCGTCTCTTCAGACAGATCAAGCACATACGCCTGTTTTGCGGTTACTTTCGAATAGTCAAAAACATCCGAACCTTTGACATATAATTCCTCACCAATTGTAAACAGAATTTCAATTTTTTTATGAGGTTTTCCACTGTCAAGAACAAGTTGTACACAATAGAGGATTTCCAGAATACCACTGATGTCATCTGCACCAAGCACAGTATCCCCTGCAGAATGTATTGTTCCGTCTTTTTCCAAAACAGATTTTTTGCCGCTCCAAGGTTCTACAACATCCATATGTGCGCAAAAAATAACCGGATCTCCTTCTAATTCTCCATCTAAGACAGCAAAAATATTTCCGGTGTCGCCACCATAATAAGCTCCGGGTCTAAGGCTGAAGTCGGCTCGTGGAGCAGGAGTAATTCCGGCTTTAGGGCAAGTGCTCTGGCAATTGCGACACGCTGCTGCTGTCCTCCGGACAAATGTTTTGGATAATGATTTTCCCATGATGCCATTCCAACACGCTCTAATTCTTTTAAAGCAATTGCTTTGCTCTTTTTCTGAACAACCATAAGACCTTCCCTAACATTTTCCAACGCTGTCTTTTTCTCAAACAGATAAAATCTCTGGAACACCATGCCCGTAATCTTACGGAATTCCAGGCTGTCTTTGTGTTTTTTGGAAAGATCGACCGTTTTTCCACCAAAAACTGCCTCCCCCTCCTCCGGGATCTCCAACTGGTTGATGCATCTTAATAAGGTTGATTTTCCTGTACCGGAAGGGCTGATAATTCCGACAACATCGCCTTTTTCAATTTTTAAATTAATATGGTCTAATACTTTATTCTCATGAAAACTTTTGGAAAGGTTTTTGATCTCTAACATTTTTATACCTTTCTGTTATACACTTTCATACGTTAATTCCAAAGAGTATACACATAAAGAAAGAAGCAGGTCGTTGTCATATGGTTATCACAACTGCCTGCTTCTTCTTTTCTCCAAAACACTCAGGTGTATAAATCATATGAAAATAAAACCGTATTCATCCATACAGCACATACAACAGCAACACATCTGGTTTTTGTTCATTACGATTGTATTTGTCTTCATATGATTTTCCCCTTTCTTATTTCCTACTTATTTGATATGTTATGCAGGAATTACTTTATATGGGGAATTATAATCATCTGATATTATTTTGTCAATTGTTTTTGTTATAGAAGATTCCTTGGGTTTGTTATAGGTTTTGATTATAGCTGATTTTTTTTAGAACAACTCCGGGTGATTTTCCAGCGCATCTTCTTCCGTAATCTCGCGGATCACGCGGCATGGAACACCAACTGCAAGTGAATTTGCCGGAATATCTCTGGTAACGACGCTTCCAGCACCGATCACACAGCCCTCGCCGATCGTAACACCACCACAGATTGTAACATTTCCTGCGATCCAGCAGTTATCGCCAATGGTAATCGGTCTGGCGTATTCCTTATCGGTAAGTGTTCCATTCTGTTTCTGATATTGGTTGCGATCCTGCCAGCGGAGCGGATGCATCGGGGTAAGAAGTGACACATTTGGTCCCATAAATACATTTGCACCAATTGTAACCGGACAGCAATCCACACACGTAAAGTTAAAGTTCGCATACGAATTTGCACCGATAGATGTCAGACAGCCATAATCAAACTGTACTGGTCCCTGCAAGTAAAACGAATCACCTATGATTCCCATTTCTTTCAGAATCTCGGAACGTTTCTCGTCTGTTTCAAGAAGTTCATTATATTCTTTACTTAATCTATGGGCTTTTGTTCTTAATTTTACAAGTTCTTCATCGGAAGGATCGTAAATTTTTCCTGCCGTCATTTTCTCTTTTTCTGTCATTTTTCCTGCTCTCCTTTTGAAATCTCATGATAGACTGGTTTTTCCCTATGCCAGCTCTGCGCCTAATTTTTCCAGGTCTTCCATTGCACCCGCATTTTTTGATAATTCATCTTTTGCAGTTGCATAATAGGATTTCTGGAAAAGCATATCCCATGACAGGTAGTGAGCCATGCAGTCAAACTGTTTCTGAATCAGTTCATATTGTATACTGTCTACCGGTGATCCGCCTACGACAATAACACCAACCTTTTTCCCTTTTATCTGTAATCCTCTGCAATAACATTTGTCTATAACCAGCTTTAACTGTGCGGACATTCCCCACCAATACACTGGTGTTGTAAAAAGGATCATGTCTGCTGCCACAATTTTGTCAATTGTAGGATTGGTATCATCCTGATCTACGCAGCCTTTATTACATTGACAGACGCCACATCCTTTGCATGGGCTGATATCTAACTTGTCCGGCTGAATCACTTCGATCTCATTTTTTCCAGATGCACCTTTTATAAATGCATTAATTGCAGTTAATGTATTGCCTTTTCTTGCACTTCCGTTAATAATCACAATTTTCATTTATTGGTTCCTCTTTTCTTTCCTAAATTTATATCTGAAGTATACCATAAAAAGTATTAACATACGCATTATATGTTATGATGATAACGCTACATCGCAAAAAGCCCTGAAGCTGCAACTTCAGGGCTTTTGCTTATAAATTATTCCGTTTCCGGTTCATCCACAGATAGAAGATCACATTCAGCACAATTCCGAATATCGTTGCTTCCGGAGCCGCAAAACCGATCTTGGTGAGGCTCGCATCTGGCTGGATACTCATATAATATGCCAGCGGCAGACGCACAAGAAGCGTCTGGACGAGTCCCTGAACCATAACCCAGACCGTTTTATCATGTCCGTTGAAATAACCGACCATACTGAATAGAACGGCTGTCACGATCGTTTCCAACGCAAACCCTTTCAGATAATCATAACCATTCTGCACAACGGCTGCGTCTGTTGTGAAGATTCCGGTCAGAAGATCTCCCTTAAACATAACAAATGCAAATACAATGCAGCCGATCACAATTCCAACGCCCATGCCGGTAAACATTGCTTTTTTCCCTCTTTTTTCGTTTCCGGCACCCACGTTCTGCGATACAAAGGATGCCATGGACTGCATCAGAGAACTTGGAATCAGCATTGCGAAGTTAACGACCTTGCAGGCAACACCATATCCGGAGGAAGCTGCGAGTCCAAGCCGGTTGACAAATGCGCAGAGTGCAAGGAATGAGATCTGTGTCAAGAACTCCTGCATAGCAAGCGGCAGACCGACTTTTAATGCTCTTATACAATGTGTGTTGATCTTAAAATCCTGTCTGGTGATTTTAAATGGAAGTTCTCTTTTTACCAGTAAAAATAATGCAAAAACGACGCTGACCGCCTGTGCTGTTACAGTTGCGATTGCAGCTCCGGCTGCGTCTAAATGCAGTCCTGCCACTAAAATCAGGTCTCCTGCGATATTTACCACACATGCAACTGCAACGAATAATAATGGAGATTTGCTGTCACCTAAGCCTCTGAAAATAGCTGCGAGCAGATTGTACGCCACAATGAAAAAAATTCCGCCACCGCAGATACGCACATAAGACGATGTCAGTTCCACAGCCTCCTGTGGTGCCTGCATCAGCACTGCAATCGGCTGTGCAAACCCGATCATAACTACAAAAAGTACCGCAGAAACAATTGCAAAAATAATTGTTGCTCCACCGATCAAAGCTCCAATATACTGCGGTTTTTTCTCCCCGATATACCGTGCGATCAAAACAGTGATACCCATTGCAAACTGCGTAATAACAAAAGTGACTAAGTTTAACACCTGGCTTCCTGTTGATACGGCTGAAAGCCCCGATGTTGTTCCAAACCTTCCAACGACCAGAAGGTCAACTGCACCGTAAGCCGCCTGCAATACTAATGCGCCTAAGATTGGCAGCATAAATGGCAGCAGCTTTCCTAAAATACTTCCCTGTGTAAAATCTGATTTTGAACTATTCAATGTCAACTCTCCTTTCGCTCATGACTTTATAAAATTTTTCTATGGTCGAAATCATACAATCCGCTTCTTCTTCGGAAATATGATCCATATATTTCAAAAGCCGGCTGTAATAATTTTTATCGTACTTATCCGATAACTCCTCACCTTTTTCTGTAATGAAAACATATGTGATCCGACCGTCCTCCTCAGACGCATATTTCGTGAGATAGCCCTTTTTTTCCATTTCCTTGACCGTTCTTGTCACCCCCGGTCTTGGCAGCTTTAATGTGTCACTGATATCCGATACTTTTACTCTCTCTTTCTTCTCCTGTAACTTGTGGATCACATCCATGTACTGTATATACGCTGGTGTGACTCCTTCCGGCAGTTCCGGGAGCAGTTCCCTCGTCCTTTTTGCAAGATAGCAGGCATCCAACATTCTCTTTATTTTTTCTTCGTTCATACTATCGGTTCCTTTTTTACATTGTGCTATATAATTGCCTTTGTTAATTACCATTGGTAATTATATGGTTCTATAACGCTATTGTCAAGAAATAATTTAAACTCGCCCTATCATAATATTACAAAACAGGAATCAATCACCAATACAAAATCATGGTCATCAATCCCTGTCTTTTCACATCTTTATGCGGTTTTATTCATCTTTTCCGGAATCATGTGAAGCCTGTTTTCATCGCCAAGCGCAATGAGTATTCTCTGGCATTTTTCAAACTCAGAAGCAAGCTGCTCTATCTCTTTCGACTGCATTATTTAACCTCATGTCCTGTGTCTTTCCTTCATTAACTCTAAGATATCCATATATAATTCCTTTCTTTGTTCAAATGTTTAAACGCATTGTACCATAAAACAATCCAGAATTTTCAATGGGAAAGAAAATAGAGACGATTAAATTTTTTTATCGTCTAACATCCCCTTTTTTCTCAAAAAGAGCATGAATCCAACGCAGAGAATCAACTGCAAGGCTGACGACATCGGCGTTGCCAGCCCGATATGAAACAGCGATGTTTCCGGCTGGATGCTCATAATATAAGACACCGGAACTCTGACGCAAAATGCGCCAAGGATTCCCTGGATCATGACAAATCGTGTCTTACCGATACCATTGTAAAATCCGGTATAGCAGAAGAAAATAGCTGTAAACAGGCAGTCGATCGCATATGCCTTGAGATAATCTGCCGCTGCAAAAACCACTTCCCCATCCGAGGAGAAAATTCCTGCCAGCGCATCTCCATGGAAAAACGTGATCAAAAACATTACCACGCCAATGGAAAAAGAAACGGCAATGCCGTAATGCAAGGCTTTTCTGGCTCTTGTAATCTGACCTGCGCCATAGTTTTGTGCCACAAATGCCGACATGGACTGCATGAAAGCAGACGATATGAGCATGATAAATGCACACACTTTTTCTGCGACACCGACACCTGCCGAGGCAATGACTCCCATAGAATTTACGATTGCCAGAATGATCAAAAATGAAATGCTCACAAGCAGATCCTGCAATGCAATCGGCGCCCCAAAACCAACCATTTTCTTCAAATATACTTTATGAATCCGAATATTTTTATTTTTTACGGTAAAAGGCAGCTCTTTTTTACAGATCAGGAAAAACGAAACTACCACGCTCACAATCTGCGCAAACACTGTTGCAATCGCAGCGCCCTGTGTTCCCATGTGAAAGCCTGCACATAGGATCAGATCTCCCGCAATGTTAAAAACACATGCAATCGCGACTGTGATAAGCGGTGTCTTAGAATCGCCCAGTCCACGGAAAATGCAGCCGATCAGATTGTAGGCAACAATGACTAACATACCTCCGCCGCAAATTCTGATGTAATCAACGGTCTTTTGAAATGCTTCCTCAGGCGCGTTCATGATCTGACTGATTGAAGGCGCAAAAACAACCATAATGATCGACATGACCACTGCGATCGCCGCAAACATGACAATTGCTGTTCCTACGGTTCGTCCGCCTTCCTCTTTTTTTCCGCTTCCGATCTGCTGTCCCAGCAAAATTGTGGTTCCCATTGCGAAACTGCTGATCAGATTTGTTAATGTAGTCATGATCTGAGAACCTGTCGAAACCGCGGATACATCTGCGGATGAAGCAAATTTTCCCACTATGAGCAGGTCTACCGCGCCATACATCGCCTGCAGAAATAACGCCAGCAAGACAGGAAATGCAAATAAGATCAAAGGTTTTAAGATTTTTCCTTCTGTAAATGATGTGTTTGTTTCCATATATTCCTCCTGAAAATGATAGGTTGTGGCAGTAATTTCCTGTCACACAAAAAAAGCCGGATAAGAAAAGCAGATATTTCAATCTGCCATCTTATCCAGCTATTGTTTCTAAACGAACAAGTTGCCCTCCGATGAGCGATTCTGATTATACAATACACTTTTTTTCATGTCAATCGGTTTCATACAGTTCCGATGTTTTCAAATTTCCTCATACATCTCAAATCGCGCAGATACCTAAAAAACCTTGATTTTACTGGAAAATTTAATATCCTTGCAGGGCATTTTTTAATCTGCTGCCTTAGCTTGTTTCTTTTAAGAATCCTGGAAATCAAATGTTTCAAAAACAAGCTCAGTTCCTATGATCTTGTAAATTTTATGCGTGACTTCAGGGCTGTTGACAAAGGTGATGGAACCAATATCAATATTTCTCAGAATCAAAGCGTTAATGAAAAAATCAAAAAATTAATCGGTTTAACTAATCTCGATGCTCTGTACCTGACAGAAAAAGAGAGTGATAATATCTTTGAGTTCACCATGCTGATTGACAGATGAGTACTAGGTTTTTCTTATAGCTCATGTTGTCGTTCATTTCACTTTAATTTTTTGCTTATCTTACTTTTTTTCTGATTCCAACTGCGGTCAATGCTCCACAGGAAAGAAGGAGAAGTGTGATCCACAAAGCTGCCTGATCGTTATCTCCGGTTTTCGGTGAAACTGCTGTTGTATCTGCTGTCTGAACTTCAAAGTCTGCTGTTGCAACTCCATTTGCAGAAACAATACTAATACTGTGTGTTCCGGCTGCCAATGTGCTTAAATACTCCGGTTTCAAAGTGATAATGATACTTCCTTCTGTTGCCGTATAGCAGTCTGCACTGAGTTCTGCATTATCTACCATAACTTTCTGGAAGTTTGCAAATGAATCACTGGAACGGAAATAAATTGTATTTCCACTTCCCTGCGTATAGCTGCTGCCTGCACCTTCAATAATGGTTGGTATAACCTGCTGACTGCCCTGTGTGCTTGCCGTTGATGTCGAAGCAGGTGTTGATGTTGTTGTAGATTCACCCTGCGTTGTTGATGGTTCACTTGGTGTCGGTGTTGGTTCTGGTGCTGGTGTTGGTTCTGGTGTCGGTGTTGGATTTGGATTGGTATTATTACTTACGAAAGTTGTACCAATCTCACCAGTATATCCTTCTGGTTTTTTATTTAATGCTGCGGTAACTCCAGATGCTGTGACAACTGCATTTGGAGATATCGTTATTTTTTTACCACTTTCTAATCCATAGCTGGAAATCTCTCCTTTTTCTGCCTTAGCTACCACAGTTCCTCCACTAATCGTTATATCGCCATCACATTCAATACCACGGCTACTGTAAGCTGCTTCTGCAGCATATGCTGTAATATTACCATTTTTAATAACAATACCATCATATGCATATATGCCACTTGTACCTGCTGTTGCCTGTGCTTTGGCAATAATTGTACCCTGACTATCAATTTCCAGTTTTCCTAGCACACTAATACCATGACTGGTATCTGCTGTTCCACCTGTTACATCAAGTGTCCCATCTCCTGTTATGGTTAAATTTCCAAAAGCATATATTCCGCAACTCCATCCATTTGTACTATCACTGTAAGAACTGCTTATATTTTTTATCCTATTTTCATTTTTAATTATTATATTCAAGTCTTTTGAGGTTTCGATTCCGCTTCCATTACCTTCATAATTAAATCCATCTAAGGTCAGTGTATTTGTCTGATTATCATAACTCCATCCTGTGCCGGAAGTATTGGCACTGGTAACTTCAACTCCGCCTACCCTTAGCTTGTAAGAGGTTGGCGTGGATGGTGTGGAGCTGCCTCCCGAAGATTTTTTTTTCGTATAAAAGATACCCTCTTCGCCATCTTTTGTTGTAATCTCATAACTGTCATTATCAGAGACAAATACATCCTTTAAATCTTTACAAGAAGTTGTAATTTGTTTTCCATTTGAATACGTGGAAACTCTTATACATATCTTTGCTTCTGATGTTAATGGGCTATCTGTACTCAGATTTATTATTGTACTAGATGATTCGCCATTACCAACACTTAAATTACTATTCATTCCATCAGCCGTTCTATTGCCGTAAATCTTTGCATTTCCTCCAATTGTCAACGAAGGTCCCTCGTACACATATATACCTGCTCCATTCTCTCCTGCATCACCAGTATTATCTGTAATTTCTCCTCCGGTCATTATAAATGTACCAGAACTAAAGACAATAACCCCTGCTCCATAACTGGCTTCATTATTTGAAATTTTTCCTCCGGTCATTATAAATGTACCGCTGCGAACTCCAACAGCTCCTCCTCGATCTACACCATTTGCATCCACATCTTCACATTTATTTCCTGTGAGAATTCCAGATTCCAGTCTCAAAATACCACTGTCTACATAGATACATCCACCTCCACAATTATTGTCATTATATCCGCCAGTAATTTTTCCTGCTTGTGCTGCACTTGTGTCTTTAATTGTCAGGTCTCCTCCTGATACAGTAAATGTATTGCCATTCCATGTTGCTTTTATGCATCCACGATCAATGGTATGTCCTGCAAGGTCAACCGTTACGGTATTGCTTACATAGATTGCACTATTACTAGTTTCAGCCACAATATCATTACCTAATTGAATATTACCACCCTTACTTATTGCATTTTTTAACTCAGTCCACGAACTTACTGTTGTTACCGCATCATCTGCCTTCACTTCCATCACACCCAGTCCTGCAACCATGGTTATGACAAGCATCATACACAGCAATCCTGCTATCCATTTGTTCAACTTTTTCATTCCTTTTTCTCCTTTGCTTTTAATGTAAAAAATTCGTTGTACATGATTACCTGTTTCTAATGTACAACGAATTTCTTTCCAAATGGGCGGATTGTCATGAATCGACCGTAAAATGTATTGAATCGACCATATTTTTTCACTACGTCTGTATTTTATGCTTTACAAGACAGCCGAAGGATATTTACCTAAACAACCCAATAATCGTTAGACACTATCCTCTGGAAGAAAATATAAACTATTGTTTTGTCGGCATCAGAAGAACCGGCCAATCCTACATAATGTATCAGCAAAATGCTCAGCAGCGAAATTGCTTCTACACTGGGCGGCCGTTTTGTCATCATGAATATATATCCTTATTCCTTCTCTGAGTATCTGACTGCAAATGGAAAAGAAAAGAATTATCTGGATACTATCAGCACAAGTGATAATGCTCATGTGCGGTAAAGTAACACACAAGAATTTGATAGACAACCGCCCATTATTCCGTTACTATTCTTCAATATGGATTGAGAAAGCCTCTCTGATACAGTATAATAAAGTGTCAGGGAGGTATCTCTATGAAGGAAAAAATACTAATCATTGAAGATGATTTTACGATACAAACACAGCTTAAAAATCTTTTGTCTGGGAATGGATATGAAGTATTTGCAGTGACGGATTTTTCCAAAACAATAGAGCAGTTAAAAGAAGCTGCGCCACATCTGGTTATTCTGGATATAAAACTTCCGGGGAATAACGGTTTTGAAATATGCTCTCAAATTCGCACCTTTTCAGATATTCCGATTGTATTTGTAACAAGCAGCAATACAGATATGGACGAACTGAACAGCATTATGCTGGGTGGAGATGCGTTTATCACAAAGCCTTATAATCCCGCTATTCTTCTTGCTAAAATTGCTGCATTGTTAAAGAAAGCCTACCGTTCCCCTCAAACAGAAATTTATGTGTGGAAAGAAGCTACCCTGCATTTGGAGAGTAGCATGATAGAGTACAAAGGACAGAAAGCAGAATTGACAAAGAATGAATTGAAAATCCTCTACTACCTTTTTAAGAACGCCGGAAAAATCTGTTCCAGAAATGATATTGTGGATTTTCTTTGGGACAATCAGCTTTATGTTGATGATAACGCCCTAAGTGTCAATATTACCCGTATTCGCGACAAACTGGCAGCAATCGGACTTGTAGATTTCATTAAAACAAAACACAGGCAAGGATATACATTATGAGTGGAAAACAATATCTAAAAAATCAACTCTCCGTCATTTTAATCAATCTGCTGGGTATGCTTGCCCTTGCCTTGTTCCTGATTGCAAGCGATAATCCAATCCAAACAGTCCTGTTTATTCTTGCGGTCTGGTCGATTGTCCTTGTTTTATCTTTGCTGACATTTTATTTCTCACGAAAAAAATATCTGAATAAATTGCTCAATATGACGGAGCAATTAGAAGAACGATATTTATTGCCGGAAATCATTCAAGTGCCGGAAAGGGCTGATGAACAGGTTTTTTACCAGATTATGAAAATGGCTGAAAAATCTATGTTGGAACGGATTGGCGAAATACAGAGGGAACGCAGGGAATATAAAGAATACATTGAACAATGGATACACGAAGTAAAAACACCAATTACAGCCATGAAGCTGCTGTGTGAGAATAACCGTTCTCCCTTTTCCAGAGAGGTATTGGCAGAGTTAGAGAATATCAATCAATATACAGAACAGGCGCTTTACTATGCCCGGAGCGAACACGCTGAAAAAGACTATTCTGTCCGTGAAGTCAATTTATGCGATGTTGTGCATAGTGCAATCGCAGATAATAAGTATCTTTTGCGTCAAAGCAATATGTCAATTCAGATAGACGATATAGAAACAAAAGTTTACACCGATGAAAAATGGGTGCGGTTCATCTTAAATCAGATTATCGGTAATGCAATCAAATACCATGCAGAGCAGCCTATTTTGCACTTTGAGGCGACAAAAACGAATGACAAGATTGTGCTATCTATCAGCGATAATGGGATAGGTATTCCTAAAAGTGATTTACCCCGTATTTTTGAAAAAGGATTTACAGGTCAGAATGGGCGAACCGGGAAAAATTCTACTGGAATTGGCTTATATCTTTGCAAGCGTCTATGTGATCAACTGGGAATAGGACTTACTGCTTATTCCGAAAACAGAGGAACAACGATTTCACTTATCTTTCAAATGAATGATTTTATTATCGGAGTGCAGGGCTGATAGGTTCTGCACTTCTTACATTTTTGTAAGAACTGTGTAAGAAAACTTGATACAAAAAATGATATACTCCATTTACAATATGGGTATGGAACAGTTAAGGAGGTTTATCCGATGAATACAATTTTGAAGCTGGAGCATATCCAGAAATATTATGGCAATGAGGGGAATATTACCAAAGCCATTAAAGATATTAGTTTTTCTGTGGAAGCCGGAGAATTTCTCGGAATTATGGGTGCGTCCGGTTCTGGAAAGACAACGCTGCTCAACTGTATTTCTACGATTGATACCGTAAGTGCAGGGCATATTTTTTTAGAGGGAACAGATATAACGGAAATCAACCCAAAATCCCTTGCCAGCTTTCGCAGAGAGAATTTAGGTTTTGTATTTCAAGACTTCAATTTGCTGGATACATTGACAATTTCAGAAAACATTGCACTGGCATTAGCAATCAATAAAGTCCCTGCCGGGAGTGTAGAACCCCGCATTTTGGATATAGCCGGAAAGCTGAATATCAGCGATATTCTAAACAAATATCCTTATCAGGTATCGGGCGGTCAAAAACAGCGTTGTGCCTGTGCAAGAGCAATTATCAACAATCCGAAACTCTTATTGGCAGATGAGCCAACAGGAGCATTAGACAGCCATTCCTCACAAATGCTGCTGTCTACCATTCAAAGTATCAATGAACAGCTTAGGGCGACAATTCTTATGGTAACCCATGACGCTTTTACCGCCAGCTATGCCAGCCGTATTCTTTTTTTGAAAGACGGAGAAATCTTTATGGAACTGCGCAAGGGCAACGACAGCAGAAGTGATTTTTTTGATAAAATTCTGAATGTCCTTACCATGATCGGAGGGGGACAGAGCCATGTATGCTAAACTTGTTTTCAGAAATGCAAAACAGTCTGTAAAAGACTATCTGGTCTACATTGTCACAATGACAATCTGTGTTACCTTGTTTTATGCGTTCTTGTCTATTTCCAGTAGTTATTATAGCCCGGATATAGGCAGCGAGTATGATTTTACTCTGTTAAGTGACGGAATGAAAATTGCAATCTGCATGATAACATTGCTGTTGTTATTTTTGATACGGTTCGTCAATCATTATATGCTAAGACGGAAGCAAAAAGAGTTTGCTGTCCAGTCCATTATGGGAATGGAACAAAAAACCACTGGCAGGATTTTCTTTGCAGAAACACTGATTATGGGTATGTTTTCCATTTTGATTGGTATTTTTTGCGGTGTATTTTGCTCTCAATTCATTACCGCAATGCTCCTTACTGCTTATGGAAAGCCTTATGAAATCTCATGGACATTATTCCCGGATACCGTTTTGTTGACAGTGGTATTTTTTGTGGCAAGTTTTTTTGTGGTAGGAATTTTCAATACCCGTACCATTCAGAAAACAAAAATTATTGATATGCTTTCCGCAGAGAAAGAGAACGAACCAGAGCTAAAAAAGAGCCGCTTCATTTCTGTTGTAGTAGTCCTCTTTGAAGTATTTACCGTATGGGGATTGATTACAGGAATACAAAAGGTCTGGTTTTATTATGACACCCGCTTTGCGTTTCCGGTGCAGCTTATGTTTTTGGGAAATATTCTTTTTCCGCTGCTTACTTTGCTGTGGTCGATATTTTGCATAATTAGAAAGAAAAAAAGAGAATGTTTCATTGCTGGTTTACTGATATGTTCTGTATTGAATGCTTTTACAGCAGCCAGCGTTGCAGCATTAACAAATAAATATTATCTGTCTTTAGGTGGTGGAACGCTCAATCAATATCTGCTTTTTGTTGTGATTGACTTACTTTTCTTCATTTGTGCCTTCATTTATCTTACCAGTGGTTTGATTGTAGCATGGAAAGTAAAATCGCCGGAACATAGATACAAGGGAGAAAACCTGTTCTTTTTCGGGCAAATTATATCAAAACTAAATACAACCAGCAAAACAATGACGCTGATTTGTATAACCCTTGTCCTTGCAATCTTCATGTTTATTGCCGCCCCTATTTTGACGGGCTGGGCTTCAGGTTATTTGGATATGCGCTCTATGTATGATGTGCAGGTATATTCAAGATATAATGACGTATATGAAGAAGAAAATCTGCCGCAAGACAGTTATGAAATTATTACTGAGTTTCTGACAGAACACAAAATAGATACAGTTTATGATTGCACGTTCAATCTATATCTGTCAGAGAAAGACGATTTTCACAACAGACAGAAATATGATTTTCCGATTGTAGCAATTTCTTTGAGTGATTATAACACTATACGGGAAATGCTGGGTTACGAACAGATTTCTCTGGAGGAAGATGAATTTACAACACAATGGAAAGCAATCGCCACCGAGGAAGAACGGGATAACTTTTTGAAAGAACACACCAGCATTATGACTGACGCAGGAGAATTGACTCTTTCCGGGCAGTCCTATTATGAGGATCCGATTGGAGAAACAGCGTACAATTCCTATACAAATGTATTGTATGTACTTCCAGACAATATTTGTGAAAAGCTGTTGCCAGTAATAAAAAACCGATATATTACAACAACGGAAAATATCTCCTATGAAAATGCAAGGAAACTGGAAAAACTTTTTACAGAGAAATATCCCGAACAGGCAGAAACCGGGGCTATTTATGGCGTGCGTTTTAGCACACTGCAAATCAATAGTTCCATAGCAAATAACTTTATTTTACAGACTGCAATGATTTATGGTGCTGTCGTACTGATGGTTATATGTCTTACGGTACTTTCCCTGCAACAGCTTTTAGACGCAGGACAATATAAGTATCGTTTCTCTGTACTCCGAAAATTGGGGGTGGAAGAAAAACATATCGGAAAACTTATCTTGCAACAATTAAGTGTTTGGTTTGGGCTTCCAATTATCACAGCAATCATTGTAGCTGCTGTTGTAATAGCTTACTTTATCCAAACCATATCAGCAGAAATTTCAGCATATATTGGATTCACTGCATTGATGTTACAGATTGTGGCAACCGTGGGAATTTTGGCAATTTTATTGATTTGTTACTTCATAAGTACATGGATTATTTTTAGGCGTTCTGTTAATCCATAGTGAGTGCAATTTATAGTGAACGCAGAAAAGTTTATGAATGTTGTCCGGCGGCATACCAGCTTTGAAGAACTTACCCCTACTCTGCTGCGGGAGTTTGTAGAGAAAATTGTTGTGCATGAGTGCAGCTATGACGAGAACAAGACCCGCAGACAGGACATTGAGATTTATTATTCTTTTGTTGGCAAGGTGGACTTGCCCGAATAACCGCCCGACCTATCCGACACAATGCGCAAGTAATTGACTTCTATATTCCCGACGTAAAGCTTGCCATTCAGGTATCGCCTCTATGTAAGAAATTTTCTCCTTCTTTTTATCATCTGCACTTTGTGTGTCTTTTTCTGAAATCGTATCCACGTGGAAATACTCCTTCCAATCTATGCAGCCTATGATACAGCACGTTCTGTTTCATCAGTCGGCCATGATTTTCTAAGGGCTGCATAAGAAATCAAAAAGTTTGCAAGCCAGCCTGCTGGTACAGCAAGCCAGACAAATGCAATACCAAACCGCGGTGCAAAAATCAGTGCGACCGATAAACGAATCGCAAGATTTACCATGTTCGCAATAAGGAATGGACGCATAATTCCAAGGCCACGAAGCACCCCATCTGTTGCCATCTTGATACCCATAAAGATAAAGAAATAACCAAGCCATCTCATATAATCACCGGATACCTGATATGCTAAGGCTGTTCCGTCTTTGCCCAGGAATAATGATGAAATCTGAGTATGCAGTGTTTCAATAACTATGAAAGCGAGAGCTGCAAAGCATGTATCTAATAACAATGCCACACGATAGCCTTTTTTGATACGTGAGGTTTTATTTGCACCAAGATTCTGGGAAACATATGGTGAAACTGCATTACCAATAGATACAAACATCAATGAAAAAACATTCTCTACTCTCATCGTTGCTGCGTAACCTGCAAGTGCCTGTGTACCAAAAGGATTTACAACTGCCTGTACAATCATCATGCCTATTGATACTGTAGACTGTTGAAGAACTGATGGAATGGCAATTCGAAGCATTAATTGTAACTCCTGTCTGTCAAACCATCTATACCGGCACTTATACCGACGCATCCGGTAAAGAAAAATCAAAAACGAAAACACTGCGGAAACACCCTGTGCGATGAGTGTTGCAAGAGCTGCACCGAACACACCCAGTCCAAGATCCGCTACCATCCAAAGATCCATAAAAATATTCAATACAGATGAAAATATCAGAAGCCCTAACGGAATTTTTGATTCGCCGATTGATGTAAACATGGTAGATAGAATGTTATACATAAAAAGAAACGGAAATCCCACAAAATAGACTTGCAGATACAATACTGCTTCGTCCAGTATATCAGCAGGTGTCTGTAACAAGCTCATCATCAGGCGGGAAAACCCAAATCCAAATGCCCCCAGGAGTATGCTTAAAATACAAAAGCTGATCAGTGATGTTGACACAATCGTTTTCATTTTACTGTAATTTCTGGCACCAAAATAGCGGCTCACAAGCACTCCCGCACCTACACCGGCACCAAGTGCTACACATATGAAAACATTCGTAAGTGCCGCACAGGCACCGACTGCTGCCAGTGCAGAAGAACCGACAAACTGACCGACGATAATCGAATCAGCCATATTATAGACTTGCTGAAAAAAGCTGCCAAGAATCATTGGCATTGCGAAAATAGTCAACGCTTTAAGAGGTTTATCTGTTATCAAATATTCATCTTTTGACATTCTTTTACTGCTCCTTCTAAAAAAAATCCCATTGCGAGATTGTATGCTTCATTATACATCATATAAAATCAGAAAACAAAAAACGGCTGCCAGCCTTGATTTTACTAGCTATACAACCGTTTTTCGTTTTCCAACTGTCAAAGATGGGAATATAGCATGGTTTCAGGAAAGTTGCAAGGGGACTTGTTCTATACTACTGTGATGCAATACCTAATTAATTTAGGGGAATCATTCTATTTGTTAGAATTCTCTTGTTCCAACAAATACTTCATATATTTTTTGGTATCTATATCCCTTTTTCATTTTTGTTGAGTCAGAAATAATTACATTTAAATCAACTAACTGATTAATAATTTTTGAAACAACATTTGGAGATACACCAGATAACTCTTGAATCTCTTTTTTAGTAAAAACAATCTGTTTCATGATAACCGGCATTATCTTATAAACAGAATTACCTTTTATTGCTTCAATAGTTTTCATGTCTTCTTTATATATTTCTTTGATTCTATCCAACTTGTAAATATATGCATTACACTGGTCAATAATGCATTGTAAGAAGAACTTAATATATCCGGATACATTTCCTCGTCTACATTCCATCAGATTTCTCTGATATGACGGTTTATATAACTCAAGTATCTCTGACATATACAAAATAGGTGTGCTTTGATCCAACATCGCCATTTGTACCGGTATCAAGGCTCTGCCAAGACGTCCGTTTCCATCCTTATACGCATGAATAGTTTCAAACTGCATATGTGATAAGGCAATATTTACCAACAACGGATCCTCAAATTCATCATTCATGTATTCATATAGATTTTTGAGCAATCCATATACCTCTTCAGGAATTGGCGGAACAAATGTTGCGGTATCAATGGTACATCCCCTTGGTCCGATCCAATTTTGTGTAGTTCTTATTTGACCTGGATTTCGCTGTGATCCACGGACACTATCCAGTATGATCCTATGCATTTCATTGACAAGCTCATAGCTGATCTTATTTCCCACCTGTAAATTTGAAGATGCATATTCTATTGTCTTTTTAAGATTTTGAATTTCTCTGCTATCATCCGTTATTTCCATGTACTTCAGGTAGTACATCTCATCTTGTGAAATCTGGGTACCCTCGATCTGTGTTGATTTATAACTTTCATTCAAAATAACAGAATCCAGGAAGAAACCTGCATCAAATTCCAAAGTGTTTAAAAGAGACTTATATTCCCCATACTTCACATTTGCTTCTGATATCAACATCAGCATTTCTTTATCAATTTTGTATTCTAAAGGCATTTTTTTTGCTTTATATGGCTCCATATCCACACACTCCTTTCATCTACAGTGAAATAATACTACTTTTCCAAAAGAAAATCACTGTTTTTTTTAAATTCAGCGTTTTTATTACTTTATTCACCGTCGACGAACATATGCCCTCTTATTGTTACATAAAAAAGTTTTTCTTAAACAATCTCTTTTTTCATCGCATTGTAACCGATCACGACTGTCCAGACATATGCACATGTTTTAGGGATCATCAGCATACCGATCATCGGAACGACATCCGCCCACAATACAACCGGGATATAGAATGCAAAGCTTAAAACGATTGTCAGCCACATAAAACGGAAAGATCTGTCATTGTTCTCTTTTGCGCTTTTATAAAATAAAACAATGATCAGGATTCCCATCAGTGCAAACGGAATATTACGGTAAATCCCCCAGGAAAGCGGAGCTGATGCACTAAGCCAGTTATTCTGTGGCATCATACACAAAATAATTCTTAATTCTGCAAGACTGTAAACAGCTGCTGTCGCTGCATTATGACCTTTGATCTGATAGCGTTCACGCCAGATGTGATAAAGTACAACGTAAAAGATTGTCATCGTTACAGATGTGATCCATTTGCCCAGTCCTAACTGTACAGTAAAGTTCTCAAGACCTGTTGTGCAAAGAGCCAGTGCACGTGGAACCAGATGGAATGCATCTCCACTTCCCAAAAGAACTGCCATAATTCCAAACAAAGTA